>Ga0256827_10001930_pt1 | contig 13396 bp, 1 predicted proteins | sample CV84metaG_FD_185977 | JGI IMG/M metagenome (GOLD analysis project Ga0256827, IMG submission 185977) | Hydrothermal vent microbial communities from East Pacific Rise, Pacific Ocean - CV84 | ecosystem: Environmental > Aquatic > Marine > Hydrothermal vents | place: Pacific Ocean: East Pacific Rise... | reverse complement strand
CGGAGGTTGGCGCTATGCCATGTGCAAAAATATGTGGAAATTTAAGTTTAATCGCGGGCATGATTTGCAGATGCGTGATAATTATGGTCGAAAATATTCGACCCGATGGAAAAAACTTAATCTTGGCTCGGTTATTCAACACGGAGATCATTTTCGCCGAGGCGAACAGGGCTTGTTCGAATCGGTCGGCAGCCGCCTTTTTAATTTAGCGGGGGTCGAAGCCTTCAATACCTCTTTTTTGCAACTACGTATTATTGATGAAGCTGCTGAATCGTATTCTTCTAATCAATATGAAGGAGATTTTTGGGGGCTCTATCTTGCCGTCGAACAACTCGATGGACGTTTTCTCGACGAGCATAATTTGCCAGATGGAAATTTCTATAAAATGGAAGGCGGTACTGGTGAGTTAAATAACATTGGACCTTTGGGACCAACCGATAAATCGGATCTCAACAATTTATTGTCGGATTACAATAACGCAACCGATGAATGGTGGCAAAATAACTGGGAGTTAGACTCTTATTATTCGTATCAAACCATTGTGCAAGCAATTCATCACTATGACATTAATGATGGGAAAAACTTTTTTTATTATCACAATCCAGAAGTAAATCGTTGGCAAGTGGTTCCTTGGGATTTAGATTTAACCTGGGATGATAATATGTTTAATCCGAAAAATGGTGGTCGCAATGCCTTATCAGATCGTATTCTTTCAACTACGGTGGTAAATAAATTTATTCATCTTGGTGGAAGTAATCGCCCTGTATTTAGAATGGCATTTCGAAATCGAGTGCGCGAAATTCGAGATCTGCTTTTTAATACAGAACAAGCAGGGCAATTGATTGATGAACAAGCTCATTTTTTACGTGATCCATCAGATCCCAATCCAACCTTTCTTGATGCCGACCGAGCTATGTGGGATTATAATCCAAAAATGACGAACTCTACTTATGTAGCGAAGATGAATCGAGATAAAGCAGGAATTGGACGGTTTTATCAGTGGAAAGACTCAGGGGTTTCGCATGATTTTAATGGTGGAGTTGAATTGATGAAAAACTATATAGAAACTCGTGGCACACTCTTGGACGATTTGGCAGCTGATTCTGCTATTCCAGTCACTCCCACTCTCTCTTTTACAGGACCAACGAATTACCCGTTAAATGGGTTGTCGTTCCATTGTTCCAATTTTCAAGGCTCGGGAACATTTGCAGCAATGGAATGGAGAGCGGGTGAAGTATTAAATTCATTAGCACCTGCATATGATCCTGAAAAGCCTCTTCCTTATGAAATTACAGCAAAATGGGAAAGTGGAGAACTTTCTTCTTTTAATCCAACCTTAACTCTTCCCGTATCTGCATTAAAGGTGGGTCACGCATATCGAGTACGTGTTCGGATGAAAGATCAAACAGGGCGCTGGAGCCACTGGTCATCTCCCGTAGAGTTTATTCCAACCGAAGTTTCTAGCTCTGTCGCCATGCTAAATCATTTACGAATAAGCGAACTCATGTATGAATCCCCAGCGGGTAGCGAATTTGATTTTATTGAGCTTCATAACACAGGAACCAATCTTTTAGATGTGGAGGGAGCAACGTTTACAGATGGAGTGCGATTTGATTTTCCCGCTGGAACCAACATCGAACCCAATGGCTATCTGCTCGTAGTAGGAACTACAAATTTGCCAGCATTTCGCGCACATTATGGGTTAGATTCAACAGTTCCCATTGCGGGGTCTTATGCCGGAAAACTTTCAAATAAAGGAGAAACCCTCTGCCTCAAAACAGGATCGGGTGGAACCAAAATTGTTGATTTTAAATATGGAACAGGTCGTGTTTGGTTTTTAGCGGCATCAGGTGCGGGGCATTCGTTAGTTCCTTTACATCCAAACGAAACGGGGCAAGCAACGGGAGCGCTCGATTATCCGGGAAACTGGCGAGCCAGTACGTTTGTTAAAGGTTCTCCAGGTCGTGTCGACCCCGCTCCGCCTGCCCTAACTGTTGTGCTGAACGAAATTGTTGCACACACCGACTACACCAATGCCGCAAAACCAGAATACGACTCCAACGATTGGATTGAACTCTACAACGCCTCCTCTTCCACGATCCATTTAACTAATTGGTATCTTTCCGACAATCCTAAAAATCCTACAAAATGGCCCATCCCTTCGATTTCTATTCAGGCGGGTGAATATTTAGTGCTTAACGAAGTAGACAATTTTCACAACCCTATATCTTCTGGATTTGGACTCGACAAAGCAGGAGAACAGGTTCTTTTATCGTATCTTCCTGGCGGAGTTTCTAACCGAGTCGTAGATGCCGTGGGCTTCAAAGGACAAGAGAATGAACGTTCGCTTGCTCGTTATCCAGATGCCACCGGGTTTTGGTACGCCACAATGCGCTCTCAAGGAAACGCTAACACCGCTCCAGTCCCCGCTCTTCGTATTTCAGAATTTATGTATCAACCCCCTCAATTTGAAGAACACGACAATGTACACGATGAATATATCGAGATATACAACCCCACCACCGCTAATATAGCAATGGATCGATGGCGCATTAATGGAGGTGTGAAATTTGTTTTCCCCGATACCACCGTACTTCCCGCTGGCGAACGACTACTCATTGTTCCCTTCGATCCCTTAGACACCTCTTCTAGCAATGCGTTTGTAACAACTTACTCCATCACAAACGCACTACATCTTTACGGCCCTTATAATGGAAAGCTAAGCAACCGAAGTAATCGGATAACTCTTGAAAAACCGCAATTTCCCGATTTTGTTGGAGGAGATTATTCATGGGTAATTGCAGACGAAACCATCTACGCAAACCAATCCCCTTGGCCTCTTGATACCGCTGCAACAGGAAAATCCTTAAAGCGAATCTCCTTTACACAACATGGTTGGGATCCCACAAACTGGCAAAGCACCCTTCCAAGCCCAGGGCTAGAAACACAGGATCACGATCATGACGGAATCCCCACTTCTTGGGAAAATCACTACGGCCTTAATCCCTCTGATCCCTCTGATGCAGAAATAGATTCCGACCACGATGGTCTTACAAACCTTCAAGAATATTGGAGTGGAACCGATCCAACAGATTCAAACAGCGTTTTACAATTTGATTGGATTGGTGTTACAAATTCTACCATTGCACTACGCTTTACTGCGATTGCTCAAAAATCCTACACCATTCAATACTCTTCCAACCTCACCACTGGCTCCTGGTACGACCTCACCAACATTACTTCCACTCTAACTACCAAATCCATCTATTGTATCGACACCTCCTCAAAAACAAATCAACACCTCTTTTATCGTCTTAAAACCCCAGCAACGCCCAATCCCTAAATCTTACGTTTAGATCTTGTCCGAACGCCCATCTCAGAATCAGGCAGAAAAGGGGTCAGACCAGAATGGCATTAAGTTAAGGTTGTTTTAAAGATGTTTTTGGGTTAAAAAACGAACTTTTGCTCAAGTTTTTTCTTTTACAAGATCTTCTGTAATGCTACTATCTTGCATGAAAAATATTACTCCATTTTTTGCCGGTTTTCACATCCAAACGCTAAATCGAAAAAGGCGTTCTGAAATGCTTGGAATAAAACGAAAACTTGCCCTGATTAAGCAGAAAAGTTTTTCTCAGTTAGCAGAATGTTTTACTAGGTAGAGTGTAAAGCAAAGTGTCCGATTTTTTTGATGAAAAAGCTTGTTTTGTGTTTTTTGCCCAGTTATGAATGAAAGGTTCGTAATAAAATAAAATCAAGATATGTTTTGATAAATAGGATAGGGTGGAAGATGAAAAAATTAATGGTTGTTTGGGTATTGTTGGCTTCGTTTTGTTCGGTGGGGTATTCGGCGGTTACGGCGCAATATGTTCGGTTTGAGATTCCGGTGCAACCGTATGTTGGAGTGAGTGGGTTTTCGTATGAGATTGTTGATTTAAAGGAGATTCAGATTTTTGCGAATGGGTCGACAAACAATATATCGTTGGGTAAAACGGCTACATCATCGGGGTTGCAAAGTGGAACGATTGAACGTGTGATTGATGGTGATTTAACTTCAATGGTTAAAACAGTGGCTGTTCTTAATCCGTGGGTTGAGGTGGATTTAGGTCAGGCGTATTCGATTGATACAATTAAGGTGATGAAGAATAATTCGGATGGAAAACGACCTTCTCGATTTTTAATTACGGCGTTAGATACGAATAGGAAAGTGGTGTGGTACGAACGGTTTGGTAAGCAAACGCAATCGACATTTTCTCCTGATGTGATGTCGGGGACGTATGTGGGTGAGGAGGTTGCGGAAAATTCGGAGGATTGGTACGACGTGGGCGATGATCCGCTAACGGGTAATATTGTTCATTTTACGGCGGGTGGTCCAGATATGTCGGCTCGAAAGGCGGATTTTGATAAACGCAATACTCCGGCAGCGGTGAAAAAGTTGTGTCAACGGTTTCACGCAATGGTGCAACCTAATGTGAAGGGGTTGGAAGATTTTTACGCAAATTATAATTGCGGAAAATATCAGGAGGCGTTGGATGCGTACAAGGCGTTTTTCTTTGCTCGGATGGCGAGCAGAACGAGTAAGGATAGAAAATTCTCTTTGGATATGAGAAAAGCCAATGCGGCTTTGCAGGGGTTGAAAGTGTATAAATCGGGCTTTGTTTCTCTTGGGGGCACGAATGAGATGAAGCAGTGGATTTCGTATGCCGAACCGGGTAGTTCTGCGTTTGGGAAAGAGGCGCCTACTTTTAAGATGCCTTCTCATTCTTCGGGGATGACGATGCGCTGGGGGGTGGAATCGCTTAAGGCGTATGTTCGTTCGGGAGATCTGCGCTATCTTGAGTGTTGGGAAAATATGACGGATGATTGGTGTATGTATGGACGAAGAGATCGATACGGAAGCCGTTACAATTATATTATGGGATCGGAAAAAGGGGCGTGGCAATTTAACAATGTAATTTATAATGATTGGCCGACTTTTCTGAAGCATCACCCCGATTTTGCTAAAGATCTGCGCTCAACCACGCTGGTTCGATATATTTTAGCGATGTATGAAGATACGGTTTCGTATAGTATTCGGGCTCGTCGTGCCGAGTTGGCAAATTTTGGATCAATAGGCATTGCGGCTACGTCAAAATTTCTTACTTATTTTACGGAGCTTAAGCAGAATGAGTATATTTCACGCCAAGTGGTTCATCTTTATATGGACACAACATTTCAGCAGCGAACGTTGGATGGTGAGAAGATTGAAGGGGCCGATGAATCACATCGATTTGTTGATTATCAGTACCTTTATTTTGACAATATCCTTCAGTTTAAAACGGGAGGTTTAAAGATATATGACGATTTGCATGCGCAATATCGAAGGGACTGCCGAACTCCTTTTTATGGAAACATTTTTTCACGCGTAACGGGTGGCGCATATTCTTGGCCCGGTTGGGCGGGAGCAGGTGGAAATTGGCCCGCAAAAAATATTCCGGCAAAAAAGCATCGATTTGAAATTCGAACACTGACTCGACTAGGGAAAGGGTTTACGGTTGAGTTAAAGAAAAATGTAGGATTGCAGAGACGATTTAGATCTGTTTTGGATTATTCTCCTGCTGTTTGGATTGATGTTTCGGATAATAATCTTCCTCGTGGAGTCTGGGATAAAATGTATGCAGACAAACGAAAAGAGGCCGAAAAAATACCTTTTTCTGAACGTGATTGGCCTAAACGGCTCTCAGATATTTTGCCTTATTCTTCCACAAGTGTTTTGCGTGATAGTTGGTTGTCAGGAGTCGAATGCTTCTTCCAGTTTAATTTTCCCGATCGCACGCAATCGCATGGGTTAGGTCCTGATAGAGCGGAAGGCGGAATGACGGGTTATGGTTCAATGCCCTATAATTTTATGGTTGCGGGAACAACTGTTGCAGCAGGGTCGGCGGTTGGTGTTGATAAAAAAGCGCCGGATTGCATGTATGATAACCCGCGTACAGGGGGAAAAACAATTTATTGTGCAACGGCACCTCGAAAGGTAAATCAAACCCGTTTTCTTACTTCAGAACGGTTCGATTTTACGGAGGCGATTCGTCACGATCCTTACGTTCGTATGAAAAAAGGACCGGATTGGTATGGGCTGTTGAATCCAAATAATAATTTTGAAAATACGGCGATTACCAATATCACGCCCTACCGTCAAATTTTTCATGTACGCGGAGAAAGCATTTGGATTGTTTCTGATCGGCTTGAAACAGATGATACAACCACACCTCGTGAATATTGCAGATTTTGGACTCATCCTGTTTGGATGAGTGCTGCTTCAGGTGAAAAAGAAAGATTTTTAAATTATGTTAATTCGGGGCACACCCCTCTTATTGACGATTATGATTTTATTGCCACCGCTATTCCGGGCGAGATCAATGTTTCTACACGAATCATTGGACCTGACGGTTATATTCGAGTGAACCGAATGGGCAATCAAGGTTTTATAACCAACACAACCCCTGCTGAATTGTTGTTAAAAGCGGATTTAGACGCTGGAAAACAAATGGGTGATTTGATGAATTGGACGAAATCAAAGAACAAAAAGTTAGGAATGCGTCGTTCGGGTGTGGTTTGGCACGGCTCTGGAAATCAGCTACTTATTTCGTTGCACAATTGCCGAGCAAAACAGTCCGATCCCGACCGTCAAATGGAGGGCGACTTAAAGTCATATACTAAATTAAAGAAAGCGGGCGGAGTGCTTGGATTCCGTGCGCTCACTCAAAACGGGGCGCTTGTAGAATTTTTGGCTGGACCAAACCATTCCAACGATCTCTCTTCAGAGGATGTACATGTTCAGGCTGAAAACTTACTCGTTGTAAATAAAGAGGGCGTGATAAGCGGCGTAACACTTGGAACAGATAAACAAATTACGATTAATGGAAAAACGTTTGCAACAACCGCAACAGATTTTGAATATGAATTCGATTTAACAAGCGGTAAATTTTCTTTCACTCCAATTCATGTTGTAATCGACACCACCAAAATTTATCCTCTACAAAAAACCTTTTCGGATACGCTAGAAATCTCTTTTGATATTCCAACACAAGACACCTCAAATATTGATTTTCATTATACGCTCGATGGTAGCGAGCCAACACTGGATTCGCCGCTCTACACCGGTCCTTTTTTAATCAACAAAGACACCTATGTAAAAGTGCGCCCCTTCCAAAAAGAGTTAACCGAAACCCCTTGGAATTTCCCTTCGGAAGAAGCCGGTGCAACAATTGGAACCATCTATCGAAAAGAAGCGGTGCGACCTGCAAAAAATAGTTCAACATCTACGCCGGGGTTGAAATGTGAATATTTTGAAGATCCTTGGCCGATTTTATTTATGGAAATTGGAGCTGATGGTTCGATGGATCCTGTTACAAAAACAAATGGAGTACATTTGCTGAATCCCGCTGATATAGATGTGCTTCGGGGAGATAATGAAAAAAGTTTTGGTTTGCGTTATTCTGGTTTTATAAATGTTCCTCAATCGGGGCTGTATAATTTTTATGCGCCGGCACATCTTTACACCACCGATATGGATGCAGGATTCGATATGCGCGTTTGGATTGACGGGGAAGAGTGGTTTCCTGCCCCTGAAAGTAACTCGGAAGGAATTTGGTCCATCCATTTAGCGGCGGGTTACCACACCTTTAAATTGACCTACGTGGATTATCGCTGGAAAGAGTTTAAGAACGAATATTGGATGGAGTGGCATTCTGAAGAAATGTGGCAAGGGGTTCCCGTGCTTGAAGTGTCTGCACCAGGGATTGCAAAACAACCGGTTCCAAATAGTTGGTTCTCTTATAATGAAGCACCTAAATTTACAAATGACGTAATGGACGGAACAAACGCCACGTGGGGAGTTAACTATTCAGGTACGCTTTCGGGAAGTGCAACGGATGCGGAAAATGATTCTTTAACCTACACCAACTTAGCTGGCGGATGGTTAAATATCGCTCCCGACGGAACGCTCTCGGGAACGCCCGACACCCACGGAACCAACATCTTTTTGGTTCAAGTAAGCGATGGCTTCGGGACAGATACAGCTGAGCTACATATCTTTGTAAGCACAAATGGAGTTGCGCCAACCTTTAGCTCAAGTCACCTTTCGGCAAGCAACGGCTTGTATGGTGTGGCTTATTCGGACACCCTTGCAGGGAAGGCATCCGATCCAGAAGGTGACACGCTGATCTTCTCAAAATTAGAGGGACCCGACTGGTTGGTTGTTGCTCCAGACGGCTCCTTATCTGGAACGCCCAATCTTGCTGGAACAAATACATTTGCTGTGCGTGTTGAAGATGGTCACGGAAATTCAGATGAAGCCACCTTAACCATTTTTGTGGATGTTTCGGGTCAGCCACCCGCCTTTTCGGCTGATCCTTTTTCCGCCTCAAACGGTGTGTTTGATCTCACCTATTCCGACACATCAACGCTTAAAAATTCGGCGGCCGATCCGGAAGGTGGCGAGTTAACCTTCACGAAAATAGATGGCTCGGAGTGGCTAACCATTTCGCCTAATGGCGATTTGTCAGGTCGTCCAGACTTGCTTGGAACCAACACTTTTACGGTTCGCATATCGGATGATCGAGGAAACACCGACACCGCAACCATGATCGTATTTGTTGATCCAGACGGTCAGGCCAGTTTGCCTGTAACCAACGGACTTTATCTTAAATTAGTGGCAAACGATTTGACCTTAACAAACAACGCTGCTGTTACATCGTGGGTCGATTCGGTTAGCGGAAATGTGCTGGAAGAGACAAAGTCCGACGTAGCAACTCTGAAGCGAAATGCGTACAATGGTTTTTCTGCCGTTCAATTTTTGGGAACGACGGGTTCGTTGCAAGACACCTCTTTGAATCCGACAAATTTACCCGATATGAATCATGTAACACTCTTTGTGGTTGCTGAACCGTTGCAAGTTTATTCGGGTAATCAGCGCTGGCTCTTCCAAGGTCAAGCAAATGAAAGCGGTCGATTGCGGATTGTGAAAAACGATAAGAAAACATCGTGGAGTTGCATGGTGGGTTCAGGTGGCTACATTAATTCGACAAACCAAATTAAAAAGCAACTCAGTGTTATGACTGTGGTTTCAGGAAAGTCGGGTGGGAACGATGTCGAGTTTCGTAAAGATGGAATTGTGCTTGGTACAGGAAATAGCGGAACTGGAAATGCTTTAGGAAAAGCGGCTCTCGGTTATGCCTTAAAGGCTAATATTTCAGAGGTGCTGATTTATAATCGAACTCTTAGCGATGCCGAAGTCGAGTCGGTTGAAAACTATCTCACCTCGCGATATGTTCCTAAAACACCAGTCTTTACCAACGATTTGATCGTTGCAAAAGCAGGTTCTTATGGAAAAATCTATTCCGACACATTCTCGCTAACCAACAACGTGGTTGATTATCAAGGCGATTCGCTTCTCTTTACCAAAGAGAGCGGGCCCGATTGGTTGCAAGTTTCATCCAGCGGCGAACTTTCGGGTCGTCCCGATTCGATTGGAACACAAACCTTTACAATTCGAGTAGAAGATCCGCAAGGACACGCCGATACCGTAACGCTGCAAATGGAAGTTTCAAAAGCAGATCGTGAAACAACACCGGTAAGGGATGGGCTCTATTTAGAACTCATTGCCAATGATCTACAACTCACCAACGGAGCGCCCGTTACCTCTTGGCCTGATACGGCAAGCGGAAATGTGCTCTACGAATCGCAGCCTAATGTTGCCACATTTAATTTTTACTTTACCAACGAATGCGCCGCAGTGCGCTTCTCTGGAAATGGATCCTTAATCGACAACACATTAAATGCAGCAGATTTACCCGATACCGATCATTTAACGCTCTTCGTGGTCGCTAAACCTGTTTCTGTCGTCAACACTGCGCAAGAGTGGGTCTTCCGAGGGCAAAGCGTTGGAAACAACCGATTGCGGATTGTAAAAGATGCAAACAAAACCACTTGGGGCAGTCGAGTAGGTGGCGGTGCGGGAATTGGTACAACGGATCCTGTTGCAACCGATCTAAGTATTTTCACGCTCGTTTCTGGAAAAGCGGGCGGTAACGATGTGCGCTTTATGCGAAACGGAACCACTATCGGAACTGGATCAAGTGGAACAGGAAATCTTTTGGGTGCTGCTGCAATCGGATTGAATGCAAACACCGATATTGCAGAGGTGTTGATTTACAACCGAACCCTTTCCGATGAAGAGATTGCTGAGGTTTATGAATACCTTCGAGGAAAATATCTCTTCGGCACTATTATTCCTCAATTTAAAGATGATCCTTTTGAAACAGCTATTGCTGATTTGGGTGAAGCGTACGCCGAATCCATCACAAATAACGTGGCGAATTTAGACAACAATACGCTCACTTTCACAAAAGAAAGTGGTGCCGCTTGGCTAAATGTTGCAACCGACGGAACACTTTCGGGAACACCCGCCGCCTTGGGAACCAACCTCTTTGTTGTGAAGTTGGAAGATCAGTTTGGTCGTTCCGACACCGCAACGCTTCAAATTGTTGTGAAGTCACCCAACACCGCACCCGCCTTTACAGAATCGACCTTCTCTGCAACGGCAGCGGTTTACGGAACGCCTTATTCCGGTTCGATTGCAACCCGTGCAACCGATCCTGATTCCGATCCGTTGGTCTTTTCAAAAATAAGTGGGCCGGATTGGTTGACCATTGCACCCGACGGATCAATGTCGGGAACGCCTTATGTTGTTGGAACCGACACCTTTGATGTGCTGGTTGATGACGGTCGGGGCGGCACCAATTCCGCAACAATGCAAATTGTTGTTGATCCCGACGGACACGCACCCGCCTTTACAAATAGTGTGGTTTCCTTAACGAATGCAAGTTATGAAATCGCTTACAGCAACACCATTAAAAATGCGGCAACCGATTCTGATTCCGACACGCTCTTCTATGTGAAGACCAGCGGGGCGGATTGGTTATTTATGAATTTGGATGGCTCGGTTTATGGTACCCCCAACATTCCAGGAACCAACAGCTTTGGTGTTACGGTTTATGATGCTCACGGCAATATGGACACCGCCACACTGCAAATCTTTGTTGAATCCGATCTCCCGCCCTCCTTCTCCTCCGATTCGTACACCATATATCATGTGATTTACGACACCATTTACCATTCGTCTATTGCCGATCGAGCAAGCGATCCCGAAGGCGGTCTTTTAACCTTCTCTAAAGTAAGTGGATCGGATTGGTTAAGTGTCTCGACCAACGGAATCTTAGGTGGAACGCCAGATATTCTTGGAACTAACACCTTTACCGTGAAAGTAACTGATGATCAAGGTAACGAAGACACCGCAACATTAAATATGATTGTAACCGAACCCACGGGAAAAACACCTGTGTCCGACGGGCTTTATTTGGAACTCATCGCTGATGATCTTCCGCTTCCAAATGGAGGTTCCGTCACTTCTTGGACGGACTCTGTAAGCGGAAATGTCCTCGCCGAATCGCAAGCCAATGTTGCAACCTACGTTGATAACTTTGCAAACGGACATGCTGCCGTGCACTTCTCGGGAGCAGGATCGCTCCAAGATGCGTCGCTCAATCTAACCAATCGTCCGCAAACCAAGCATACGACCCTCTTTGTGGTTGCCAAACCACGAACCGTTGCATCGGGTCAATCTTGGCTCTTCCAAGGCCAAGTGGGGGCAAACAACAATCGATTCCGAATTGTTAAAGATTCAGGAAAAACAACGTGGAGTACTCGAGTAGGCGGTGGAACAACCCAAAATACCACTGAACAAATAACAACAAACCTAACCGTCTTCACGCTTATCTCCGGAAAATCAGGAACCGATGATGTAGAATTCTTCCTAAACGGAACCTCCATCAGTACCAGTAAGAGTGGAAACGGAATCGCCCTCGGAAAAGTAGGGGTTGGACTCAACTTCGATGTCGATATTGCCGAAGTCTTAGTCTACAACCGAACTCTCTCTGATTCCGAAGTCAACGATGTGCAGGAATATTTGGACGTAAAATATGGTCTTGCGCCACCTCCCACGCCTCTGGAAAGTTGGCAAAAAGCCTACTGGGGAAGTACCGCAGATCCAAACGCCGTACTCGCTGCCGACCCCGACCATGACGGAATCAAAAACGGTATTGAGTTTGTATTTGGAACCGATCCAACCGTCCCAGGAAAACTTGGAGCAGACAAAATGCGATTCGACGGAACCACACTCACTGTCCGTTGGATGAAACCAGCTACAAGTGGACTTACTTACGAAATATTAGAAAACGACTCCATGCGCAATCCAAATGGATGGACACCCGTTCAAGATCCTGTCCGAACGCCCATCTCAGAATCAGGCAATTTTGAGCGCGTTAAATTCACCCATCCAGAAGGGTGGATACAAGGCGGCGAAAATAAAAAATTCATTCGCATCCGCATAACCCAACCCTAAATTAACCCCACCCCCAAAATAAAAAGCATCGACCTCGTCTCACCACGTGGTCGCCGCTTTTTTATTTAGGGCTTAGGATTTTTTTTAAGGGGTCGTAAAAGGGGTTAGAATGTCAGCTGAAGTTAAAAGGTTTTTTTAGCGTTCTTTTCGCAGGTTTTAGCGGACAAAAAAGGAGGAACAAGGTTCGTAGTTCCGCCTTTAGGCGGTCTGGTTTTTTTTAATTTTTTTATTTGGTTTTGGGATTTGTTTAGGATTTAGAACTTAGAGCTTAGGATTTCTAAAAAAACAGATGTTCATTTACGTCCATTAACGGTTCAAAAAAATCTTGTTCATTCTGTTATCCAGTCAAAAAATATACTGTTCTGGCTTAGCGTTCCTTTCGCGAGTTTTTGCGGACAAAAAGAAGGAATAAGGCTCGTAGTTCCGTCTTTAGGCGGTCTGGGTTTTTTGAATTTTTTATTTTTAGTTTTGTTTAGGATTTAGGGTTTAGAGCTTAGGATTTCTAAATATCCAGAACGGTATATTTTAACGCAAAGGCGCGGAGGACGCGGAGGCTCGCAAAGGGTGTTTTTGGATTTTTTTATTTGGTTTTGGGATTTGTTTAGGATTTAGAACTTAGAGCTTAGGATTTCTAAATATCCAGAGCAGTATTTTATTTAACCACGAATCGGACGAATAGAACAAATCCTGATAACGAATAGACCAATAACAGGTAACCAAATTATTTTTAGTGGACAAAAAGGAGGAACAAGGTTCGTAGTTCCGCCTTTAGGCGGTCTGAAAATAATCTCCCATGCAGAACATAATATAAAAACTTGACTTGAGGTGAGATCGAGTCTGTCCCTATGAAACACAAAAAAAACTTTGACTTTTTATCTGTTTAAACTCGTTGTTTTAAACTGTTAATGAACGTAGATTTTTTAACGCAGAGCCGCCGAGAACGCTAAGTTTTTTTGA
>Ga0256827_10001929_pt1 | contig 13400 bp, 8 predicted proteins | sample CV84metaG_FD_185977 | JGI IMG/M metagenome (GOLD analysis project Ga0256827, IMG submission 185977) | Hydrothermal vent microbial communities from East Pacific Rise, Pacific Ocean - CV84 | ecosystem: Environmental > Aquatic > Marine > Hydrothermal vents | place: Pacific Ocean: East Pacific Rise... | reverse complement strand
ATCAAATTCATTATTAAATAAATCTTCAAAATTATAATAATTAACGCCTAAATTTTCGTCATTTTCACTTGGTTTATTATTAATCAGGTAATTAAAATATGAAACTCTAAAACCATCTTTTTTATACATATCGTGCAAAAACTTACCAATTGTAGTTTTACCATCACCATGCGAAGTACTAAATAAAGCCACTATATATGGTCTACTCACCGCATTGCCATCACAACCAAAAGCTTTCATTCTTACTTTTTGTGCAATTTCATTACCTGTTCGTTCAACAACGTATTCAAAATCGAGTTTTTTATTCTTATTATATAAATTAGGAAAAGCTCCAGCGGTAGGCAATCCTGAAAGTTCCTCTAAATGTGTATGTGTTTTTATTGATGAATCGAAATACTCTAAAACAATTATTATAAAAATCATTAATACAAATCCGACAAAACCAGCAGCTACAATTAATAGTTTCCTCTTCGAAGGTTCAGGAATTACCGGAAAAAATGGTTTATCCATAACATTTAAATTTGTTGACATTTGAATATTACGTTGCATTATTTTACTATCGTTAAGACCTTTAAGTATTGATAAATATTCTTTTTCTGAGACCGAAATTTGTCTTTCGATTCGCATCATTGTAGCTCCAAGAGGAGCATATTTTTTATATACATTTTCTAATTCTGCTATTTTATCTTTATAAATTTTTAATCGTGCACTACTTTCTTCATAAAAAATTATTTGTTCTAACCATTTTAACATTAAATCTTGTTGAGATAAACCTGCAGTTGTATTTTCCACAACACCAACCTCGTCTAGTGTTGTATTTAATTCTGATTTTATTTTTTCAGCTTCAGCATACAATGATAATAATTCATCATCTTTTTCTTCATTACCATTATCTTTTACCTCTAAAATTGTTATTCTAGTAGTTAACTCTGATAATCTTTCTCTTTTATTTATTACTGACGCACTTTTTAATAATGTTTTATTTCTTCTATTTAATTGGTCTTCTATTTTAACTATTGAGGCCTTTGCTGCTGCAGCTTGCATCATTTCTTGTTGATATAATAAATCAATATCTTCTCTATATTTTGAAATATGCTTTGTTTGTTCATAGTAGTTAATAATATTATTACTTTCATTAAAATTTAGTAAACGTTTCTCAACAGCATCTAGTTTGTTTTTTGCTAAACGTAACTGATGTTCAAAATATGCAACAACATTATTTGTTTCTCCCTCCTTAATTGCTTTATAATTTTTCACAAACACCTCATTTAGTAAATCTAATGTTTGCTGACAAACACCAGCGTCATCGGCTGAATAATTAATTTCTACTAAATCGCTATTTGAAATTCTTTTTACTTGAATTGATGATATTGCTTTTACACTATAATAAGGATGGTCGTTATTTATGAGTTTATACATATAATTAAACTCACTTGAATTGGCATTTTCCATTAAATTTTCATAAGTTTTTTCATAATTGCCCTCTACAACAAGTAACTTTTTTAACGAATCGGGAAATGATTTTTGCAACTCTATATAATGCGCTTTCGAAATATATGTAGGATAAGGTTCGGGTAATGCTAAGTGTTTCGCCAATAAACGTATTCCGACTTCTTGAAATGTTTTTCTTGATTCTATAATATTTATTAAATTATCGAAAGCTGTTTTATTTTTCATAAAGTCAAATTTCGAATTATTAACAGATTGTATTGTATAACCCGTTCCTATTCCTGTATAAATAATAGTTTTTGATGTAAATTTTTGAGGCGTATTTCTTGTTAAATATGCAACCAATGCAGATAATATAATTGGCACAATTAGCACCAATTTTATATTTTTTAGTATTAATCTTATTAGTTGTATAATATTCATAAAAATTTGCTTTTATTCGTTATTATGTATTGGCTCACCTTTTTGATTTATGCCTATTAATTCTAATAACAACAAGTATGACACTTTAAAATCAGACCTTGCCATTAAATACTCTGTTTCAGATTTTGTTAACGCTTCCATAACTTTTGTTATTTCATATACAGTAAGGTTACCATTTTCGTAATCATTATTAGCTTTCTTTAACTGTACTTGATTTGATTGAAACGCCTTGTTTTTTATTGCTATTAAATCTTTATTAAAAAGATACTCGCTATACTGTTTAATTACAGCTTTTCTTATTTCTTGTTTAACAAATTGTTTTTGCATCCTACTTTGCTCAATTTCTTGAATTGCAATTTTATTTTTATTTCGCTGTGTTATAAATGAAAAAAATGACATTTTTAAATATACCCCTACAGAGTACCTACTATCTGTTGTTTTTGCGGTACTTACCTGGTCTAAACTTCCTATATTTTGGATATTTACATTATCAATTGAACCATATTTATAGAAACTTTCTACCCCCATATTATCTAACCATTCTTTCCTAATTGAACTCAACTGAAATTCTTTAATTTCTGTTTCTATATCAGCACTTTTTAACAAAGGAGAATATTCCATTGCCATATCAATAGCCTCTGCTAAAGTTGGTACAAATAAGACACTATCCGGAACTATTGATTCAGTTTCTTGAGAATATAATGATACAGATACGTTTAATAGTAATGATAATATAAATATTTTCTTTCCCATTTTTATACGTCTTCAGTTTGCATTAATGCACCAACAGTTCTAAACAACAATTTAATATCGCCCCAAAAAGTATATGTTTGAGCATATATATTATCCAATTGTTTTCGTTCTTCGTTACTCATATCAGCTTTACCACGCTTTGAAACCTGCCACAATCCGGTAATTCCTGCGGGAGCCAAAAATCTTTCAGAATAGGCATCTGATGTTAATACCTCAGCTTCATATAATGGAATTGGTCGATTTCCAACAATTGACATATCACCTTTTAATACATTAACTAACTGTGGTAATTCATCAATACTAGTTTTTCTAATAAATCGTCCAACTTTTGTAATACGAGGGTCATTCTTAATTTTAACAAATGCTTTCTCATTCTTATCACGCTGATTTAATATAAACTCACTCTCTGATATTGTAGAATTATCGCTAATTAACATTGTTCCACTTTCAATATTTTTTGTTTTTTCTGGGGCTTTAGTATTTTCTTCATTTCTTTTTGCACCATCGCTATATTGATTTAAATGAGCAAGTTCTTTTAAACGCTTATCTGCATCTTGATACATAGAACGAAATTTATAAAAGTCGAATATTTTATATCCCATTCCTACTCTTTTACTTGCATAAAAAACAGGACCTTTAGATTCCAATTTCAACAAAATTGTTATTAGTAAAAATAAAGGCGATAACATTAATAGTATTACCGAAGCAAAAACAATATCAAACATTCGTTTCACAAACGGAACTTTAAACTTATCCTTTTCTACCTCATGTGAAACATAAGCTGTTTTTTTTGATTTGTATTTTTTTAAATACCTAAGCCTTTGCTCAATAGCTTCAATATTTATAGGTTTTTCAATTATATCATCAATTCCTAAACTAATACCTTTTTTTATTATTTCTTTTGTAACCGTAGTATTATACAATACAACAAAAGGAATTCCTCTAAAAAATATAATATTATTTATTTCTTTATGAAAATCAAAAGCATCAATCCCTTTTAAAATATCTTCACACAATATAGCATAAATATAACCTGATTTACTAATTGTTTTTGAAGCTAAATAAGGATTTTCGAAAGATTCGACACTAAATTTTGTTAATAATTCGTCCACTAAATTAGTATCTGAACCTATATAAATTAGTTTTTCTGACATTATTTTACGTTTTTAGGTTTTTGTTGTTTTGATAATTCTAGTTGAATGCAAAATAATTTGAGCCTAACTTAAGGCTATTTCTACTTTTATTTTAAGTTCTTCAGGATTAAATGGTTTTACAATATAATCCTTAGCTCCTAATTTAAGTATTTTTATTCGCTCTTCACTACTTTCGATACCTGAAAGCATAATAACCGGAATGTTCTTAAAGTAACCTGAAGCTTTTACTTCTCTTAAAAATTCGGTTCCATCCATTACAGGCATTTGTACATCGCTAATAATAAGGTCAGGAATATTGCCACTTTGCAACCAGTCTAAGCCGTCTTTACCATTTTCTTTTGATACAACCACATAGTCTTTACCGAGAAATACTTCTAAAATTTTCCTAACTGAAATAGCATCTTCTAATACTAAAATTGTTCTTTTCATTTTATATAGTTTTTAGTGTTTTTTTATTTGGTTGTCTTTTGTACGCACTTAAATTATTTTTGTTTTTATTTTAACAAAAATATTGATGCTTATTATTTTAAATGATTTCAGACTAATTTACAACCTACTAATAATGAGTATAATTACCCATATTTATTTATAAATCTATTTTATACAAGTTTTAATATTTTTTAGTTTTGACTTTGCTATAAGTTTGTTGTATTTTTGTTTAAACTAAACCACTATGCACTGCAAGTACATAGGTTTGGCTGATGAATAAAATTCATTTAAATCATTTAAAAGATTTCTAATAACTAACAGGAATATCAAATCTACATTTAATACAAACCAAATATTTAGCCAAGACAATTTATTCATCTGTTGGTTATTTTTTGTTCGTCGATTGGCTATTTTTTAGAAGCAGAAAGCAAGATGCACTAAAGTACATAATTTTAACTCTCACTGTGACCAATAAAAAGGGCCATTTCAAAAAATTGAAACAGCCCTTTTTATTAAAGTTTACAATAAAATATTATTGTTTTTTCTTACCCATAAATGTTTTCATAAATAAGTCAATAAATATCATTACTCCACCACCAATCATCATTGTATCAGGTAGAATACGGAACCACATCCAGCCGTCCATTTCAACAAGTGCTTGGCGAGTACGGGTATAATAATAACCCATTTCAGCAGCAGCTTTTGTTTGCTCTAAACCAATAATTAATGTTGGTAATACAAATAGTAGCACACCAATTGTTAACGACCAAAAAGCATATTTACTTAATTTATCGTTCCATTGCCAACCATTTGCCATTGCATTTGCACGCGATGTCATATAAAGGAAAGCAATTGAAATATAACCAAACGCACCTAATAATGCAACATGTCCGTGAGGCATAATTAAATAAGTACCGTGTGAGTAATACGAAATAGTTGGTGTATTTATAACCATACCTAAAATACCAGCTCCAACAAAATTTAATACAGCCGAACCTGTTATCCACATAAATGGAGTTGAAAACTCAAAACCATCTGGTCCATGATTCTTTTCTTTATGATTTTTCCATGCTTCAACAACCATAAGAGCAATTGGTAATGGCTCCATTGCAGAAAATATTCCTCCAATAGCAATCCAATACTCATCAAGTCCTTGCCAAAAATAATGATGACCAACACCTAATGTACCCGACATCATAATTAAAAATAGCTCGAAGAACATAATTTTTTCAGCAGTTTTTTGCGAAATTAATCCAAGCGAAACTGTAAAGAATGCAATTGTTCCAGCTGCAAATAATTCAAAAGTTAATTCTACCCATAAATGTATAACCCACCAACGATAATAGTCGTCAACTGTAAAGTTAGGCTCAATTTTATGTAAAGGCATCATACCTGCTATATATAATGTAGCAATACCAAATGCCGACCAAATAATTGTTCCAACTAACGGATTATTAGTAGCCGCTTTTTTAATAAGTGTAATAATTAATAAGAACCAAAAAACCAATCCTACGAGCAGTCCAATATCCCAAACACGACCAAGGTTTATTAATTCTCTACCCTCATTTCCAAGCCAGAACCATGTATCACGCATTTGACCAGTTGCCCCCATATAAAGTCCAATTATTGCACCTACAGCAACAACTAATAAAGCAACCCAAAGTATATCAACTAAAAATGGGAATTTATGATCTTTATTTGCAACCCATGGAGCTATTAATAAACCACCAACTAACCAACCAACAGCAACCCAAAGAATTGCTAATTGAGTATGAATAGAACGCATTACATTAAAAGGAAGTATATCTTGCGATATTATAAAATCATTTGTAGGGTCGGCATAAAGGTGAGCTAAATAAGCACCTAAAAATAATTGTACAACAAACAAAAGCGATACAATTGGGATATATTTTAATAGTTTCTTTTGTGATGGAAAAAGCTTTGTAATTTTCATTGCAGGAGCTAATTCTTCATTTTTATCACGTTTTAATAAATAATTATACGATAAGAAAATTACGACAACAGTCAATACCCATAAAATTAAAAATTCCCATAAGGATACAATATGATTATTATACGATGCATCTTGATCAACCAAAGGCTCCGGAGGCCAGTTATTAGACCATGTTCTTTCTGAAGTTGTACCCTCAGTACCCGGGCGAATTGATGATGCTACCATTTGCGACCAATCAACAAATGCAGCAATTTTTATTGCTTCATTTTCACGAATTACACCACCAGGAAATGCTCTTTCTTTATCGCCTTCAACCAATAATTTTGTTAAAAGCTTTACATTTCTTTTGTAAGCTTCAGCCGACGCATCTGTATAAGTAACACCCTCTTCTAAAAGTTTTGTTTGCTCATGAAAATCTTGTTTTACACGTTCTTTTACTGCGCCTTTTTCAACTTCAGTTAAATCTTTTGCCGATTTACTATAAATTTCTTGAGCGTAAAAATCATACAAATATTCAGCTCTGTGATGAAAAAAATCGGTTGTAAAATCAGGGCCCATATAAGCTCCCATACCAAGCATCGTTCCCCAATCCATAAGGTCAAACTCTTGAAAATACCCCTTCCCTTCTGCTACATCATCGTAAGTATACAATACCTCACCCGATACCGATTTAACTTGTTTTGCAATTGGTGGTACTTCTTTTTGTAAGTTAGCCGTAAAATATATTAGGGCTACAACCATAAAAATAGCTATGAACCAAAAACTCGTATAGAGTCCTTTTTTGCTCATAAACTTGTCTAAAAATGTCTGTTTCATTTCTCTACGTTTTAATTATTAATTTATTTAGTTTGTTATTTATTAATTACCACCTAACAGTGGTATATTTATGCAAAAAAATCAAAATCTTCCCACATCTAAATGATTAATATCATTAAGTGTAGTATTTTCTAAAGTTTTTATAAATTCCTTTTTATTTTTTTCCCAAACATAGTGCATTGCACATGGATTTTCGCTTGAGCACTCATGAAAACCTAGAATACAAGCATTAAAACTTTCCATTCCTTCTACAGCTTCTATAATTTTTGAAAGTGTTATTTCTTTTAGATTTTTGGTTATTTTAAAACCGCCTTCACGGCCTCTAATACTGGTTAAACAACCATTTTTAGCTAAATCAGTCATTAATTTAGTTAAGTATTTATAAGGAATATTTAATTGCTCGTGCAAGTATTTTGCCGAAAACAACTCCTGTTCTTGACTTGCCATATAAGTCAAAACACGAACTGCATACTCTGTTGTCTTTGTTAAAATCATAAATACTATACAAAGGTAGTATTTAATTTTATACGAACAAAATAAAATTAATTTTTATATACAGCCAGATGTAAATGTTTTATTCTTTAAAAGAGAGCTTTTTACTTTTAGCCTACATAAGCTTCATTTTTTTATTATTTGATTTGGAATTACTAATTTAATAAAATTTAGAAGTTTATGCTTTTACAAACATACAGCCTGAGTTCGATTAATACTTTGTTCTCAGTTTTAAACAATTAGTTTGGAAACAAGCCAAATTATTGCAGTACTATCGGGATAATGTAAAATAATTTGGTGTAGTTTACAAGCTAAATTATTAATCAAATTCAGGTAAATAGGAAATTTTCATTTGATTATTATTTCTGCTTTACGCTTTAAATAATCGGAGATGCTTGATTGTAGTATACCTTTTCCTTGAGTATTAATTTTATTGGCAGAAATGCCTTTAGAAATTAAATACTTTTTTACCGAATTTGCTCTTTTAATACTTAAATTGTTGTTATAACCAATACTACCTTTGGGGTCGGTAAAAGCTATAACAGCAATAGTATTTACGCTTGTTAAATTTGCAATAATATTATCGATAAGTAATTTATCATTAGTAGATAAGCCGAATTTATCAAAATCAAATAAAATTATATTATTATTGCTTTCTGAAGTGCTTCCTGAATTAATAAATTTAATTTCGGCACGTCTGTTTAAACTATCAATTTCAAATTTTGTTGTTTCGCCTTTTGGTACTACAACTATTTTTGTGTCAGAAACACCTTTGTTTATTAAATAATTTTTAACAGCTAATGCTCTCAAACGACTTAAATTTTTATTATATTCTTTACTACCTTTTTCGTCAGTATAAGCAATAACCTCTATTGTTTTGTTAGTTGTTATTTCTGCAATATTATCTAAATATTTTTTATATCCATTTTTAATTTCTGAGCTATTAAAATCGAAAAGCACAAATTCGTTTAAGGTTTTATTTGTTGTTATTTGATTAGGTGTTACGTCATTTTTATTTGCACTTACAACATCAGAATTATCGGCAACTACTGCAATAGGTTCAATTTCAACGGTTATTTGTTTAGTGTTTTCACTATAATTAGATAAGTCAATATTTACTTGTTTGTCCTCAAAACCATCGGCAACTATAACAAAACTAACGTTCTGTTTAGGTGCATTAAATGTAAATGTTTTTCCATCAAGCTGTAGATCAGAAACCAAACTATCTGATTTAATTTCAAATGTTTCAAACAAACTATCTGAAGTTTTTATTATAATTTTGCCATTTACAGCAATTGTTTTAGGTGTTTCAGTTATAATAACACTTTCATCTTTAGCTAACCTAGAGAAAGTAAATTTGTTTCCTTGACTAGCTACATAGAACAAATCATTTCTTGGAGAATTAAGAGCAAAACCAATATTTTCAGCTTTTTGAAATTTGCCATTTATAATTTCTGATTTAAAAATATCGTAACCACCTATATTTTCATGTCCTTGCGAACAAAAGTATAATTGAGTATTATCTGCTCCAATAAAAGGTAAATCTTCATCATATTTAGTATTAATATTATCTCCTAAATCTACAGCTTTTCCCCATTCTCCATTTTCATCAAGTTCTGAATAATAAATATCAAAACCACCCTTCCCTCCTTTTCTTTCGGAAGTGAAATATAGTTTTTTCCCATCAGGGGTAACACTCGCGTGTGTTTCCCATTTTTTTGAGTTAATATTTCTGTTTAGTTTTTTTATGGGTATCCATTTGTTATTAATATAATGGCTAACATATATATTACCATCGTCATTATCGTCCTGTACTAAAAATAAAGTTTCGCCATCGGCACTCATTGATACGGGAAATGCTTGATGCTTAATTTTTAAATCTTTTGTAATATTTATAGGCTCTTGCCACACACCATTTATTTTTCTCGAAAAATAAAAATCATCAGTTTTATATTCATCGTTACTTTGTTCGTAATTAATATTACCAAAAGTAGAATTGTTTTCACCATAAGCAAATACACTTACTGTTTGGTCGATAGATATTAGCGGAAAACTTTTGCTTTTTTTACTGTTTACTATTTTTGGTCCAAGTTCAACTTTTTTTGTTGTACTATTATTCTTACTAAGTTTTTTTGCGGTATAACAGTTATTTATTTCGCGATTAACATAATCGGAAAATTCTCCTTTTTTACCATTTAATAAAGACAAATAATTTTCGTAAGCTTTAATTGCTTCGTCAAATTTATATCTATATCTGAGCACATCACCATAAAATACAAATGCATCAATAGGAGCCGAGGTTTCTTTATAATTACTTTTATAGTTTATACTTGTATTTTTTACAGCAACAGAAAGGTATTTTTCAACTAAATTCTCATCTACATTTTTATTGTCGAACAAAATTGTTATACCTAATTTGTAGTTATAATTAGAATTATTTTTTTCAATTTTAACAAGTTCGGTATATAAAGCTCGAGCATTTTCATAATCGCCTTCTAAAAAATACCATTCTGCATCATTAAAAGATGTTTTTATACTTTTTTCGATGTTCACATCTTTTGAAAAAATATTTAATGAAAATATAGCTAATAATAGTATTGTTAGTACTTTGTAATGCAATTACTTCAAGATTTTATGTTTATTCAAACGCAATATACAAAAAATATTTACAAATACAAATTTGCTATACCAAACTAAATCAATTAAATAACAACTTTTATTGTTGAATTATCTGTTGAGTTGTTTTTTAGTTCTTTTATTGTTTTATTAAATTTTGAGTGAATAAAATTAGGTGAAATCTCACTCATTGGGTACAACACAAAATTACGTGCTTGTAATAGAGGGTGTGGTATTTGTAGTTTGTCTGTTATAATTGTTTCGTTATCGTAAAAAATAATATCGATATCAATTAGTCTATCGGAGTATCCTGTACCAGTTCTTATTCTGCCAATCTTATTTTCAATAAAAAATAATTTATCTAATAATTCTTGAGGCGATAAATTTGTTTCAATTGCAACAGCAATATTGTAAAATGAATTTGTGCTTTCAAATCCCCATGCGTTTGTTTCGTATATCGACGATTGTTTAATTATTTTACCACATAGTTCTTTAAGCATGTTTACAGCATTACTTAAATTATTTTTTTTATCGCCTATATTTGTTCCTATTGATAAGTATGATATCATAATAGTGCAAAATTATTTCGTAAATATACAGTATTGACAAAAAAAATAAAAATTGTGTAGTTAATTTATATTAATTACAATATAAAATCTAATTTATTTATATAGAGTAACTCTCTATCTTTATTCTTTTTGTAGTTGTTGATTATAAACCCTTTGTCCTTCTTAACAAAGTCGTTGAACACCTCGTTATTGTTTAAAACAACCTTTACTTTTTGGTCTAACTGTACCATATCAGGATGAATATAAATAGAGAAACTTTTTATTCTTGACGTTTCAATATAAAATGTATTTGCTATATATTCTCCTCGAATTTGACCAGATTTTTTACTATAATTAAATATATCGAAATATTCAGGGGCAGGAAATTTAGTGTTAAATACAAGCAAAGTATCGTTTCGCTTTATTTCAAATCTAACAGAATCGCCACGCTTAGCAGTTTTCTTATATCTAATCATATCCTTCATTCTAGTAATATTAATTGTATCAATTTTTGTAAAAATATCTCCTGTTTTTAATCCTACTTTTTCGCAAATACCACCAACAACTCTTGCTATTCTAATTCCCGTTCCTTTAAATTCTCTATCGTCCATAAAACCAAACGACAATCTATCTTTAACCGATTTCATATTGTAAGTTTTATGCCATTGTTTTTTGTTTTTTAATGTATCTGTTTTTGTTATTTCTAACCAATTAAATCTACCTTGTTTAGGGTCAACTGTTTCCCATACAATTTTAGTAGGGAATATATTTCTTGGGTTTTCATCTAAAAATCTTATAGCTTTTGGAAGTTCTTTATCTATATATGTCATTCTATGTCTTATTCCTATATACACTCTATAAAAAATATTTGCACCTGCTGATTGTGCTAATTGCACCATTGGTATCATTTTTTTTGCAGGATAAAGTCCATCTATATCAGTATTAATAGACTTCATCACTGAGTTTTGTAAGTTTACAAAATATGTTGGTGTTGACTTTGTAAAACTTCCTACCGCAGGATAACCATTGTATGCACTAAAACACGCAAAATCAGTAGGGTAACTCATTGCCATAAAATAGTTTCCTGATGCACCATCAGAAAATCCATTTAAATAAACTCTATTGTCATCAATATTATAAAGCTCTTTAAGTGTACGTATTTGAGCTAATATATTGGCACTTCCAACTGTATCCCACCACATAGCACTATATTGTGCTTTTGGAAATAAACAAATAAAATTTTCTTTGTCTGCCATTTTCATCCAAGGTAAAAAATTTAAGTATTCAAACCAAGTAGAATCAGGTTCCAAATTTAATGTACCAACTCCCCCATGCAAATATACAAACAAAGGCGTTTTATTTTCTGGGTTATAACTCTCAGGAATGTACACTGAAAATTCACGAATTGTGTCGTCAATACATTTATTTTTTAAATAAAAAAGACCTTTTTTATTGGGTATAGGGTATTTCTGATTTTGTATTAAACTTAATATACTGTCAGAACTAATATTTGATTGTTTTAGTTTATCGAGGTTTAAGTTGTTTTTCTGCGAATAAATATTAGAGAAAATTAAAATCAATAATAAAGGGAAGAATATATATTTCATACTGTATTTTTTTATTACGAAAGTAATGTAAAAATCAGGATTATTATATAAGTAAAAGACCGTAATTAATCAATACATATTAATAAAATAACTATTGTTAATTGTGTTTAAATAACTACTTTTGCACAAAAAAATATATTATGAATTTAACCGAATTATCAGCAATTTCTCCAATAGATGGGAGATACAGAAGCAAAACCCAAGAATTTGCAAAATATTTTTCAGAGTTTGGATTAATAAAATATAGAGTTCAAGTTGAGGTTGAATATTTTATATCGTTAACAGAATCAGGTATAAAAATGCTAGCAGGTGTAAACCGCAACATTTTTCCAAAATTACGCGATATTTACAATAATTTTACTGAAGCAGAAGCTCAAAGAATTAAAGATATTGAAAAGGTTACTAATCACGATGTAAAAGCTGTTGAGTATTTCCTTAAAGAAAAGTTTGATGATTTAGGTTTAGCTGAATATAAAGAGTTTATTCACTTTGGATTAACCTCACAAGACATAAACAATACAGCAACACCTCTTTCGTTGAAAGATGGTATTACAGCTGTTTACACTCCTGAATTAAATAATATTTTAAATAAATTAACTGAACTTTCTACCGAGTGGAAAAACATTTCAATGCTTGCCAGAACTCACGGCCAGCCTGCCTCACCTACTAAGTTAGGTAAAGAAATAATGGTTTTTGTTGAGCGATTAAATAAACAAATAGGACTTTTAAAATTAGTTCCTTATTCGGCTAAATTTGGCGGAGCTACAGGTAATTTCAATGCTCATCACGTTGCTTTTCCTGAAAAAAATTGGATTGAGTTTGGTAATGCTTTTGTGAATAGTGTACTTGGTTTAGAGCGTTCACAAATTACAACACAGATTGAACATTACGATAATTTAGCTGCTCTTTTCGATAATTTAAAGCGAATTAATACTATTCTTACCGACCTTTCAAGAGATATTTGGACATATATTTCGAATAATTATTTTAAGCAAAAAATTAAAAAAGGAGAAATTGGTTCATCAGCAATGCCACATAAAGTTAATCCAATAGATTTTGAAAATGCTGAAGGTAATTTTGGTATTGCAAATGCCATTTTTGAACATTTGTCGGCAAAACTTCCTATTTCTCGTTTGCAACGAGATTTAACCGACAGTAC
>Ga0256827_10001928_pt1 | contig 13405 bp, 10 predicted proteins | sample CV84metaG_FD_185977 | JGI IMG/M metagenome (GOLD analysis project Ga0256827, IMG submission 185977) | Hydrothermal vent microbial communities from East Pacific Rise, Pacific Ocean - CV84 | ecosystem: Environmental > Aquatic > Marine > Hydrothermal vents | place: Pacific Ocean: East Pacific Rise... | reverse complement strand
TTAATAGCATAGATTGTATTCTACCATCTTGATAATAGTATCGACTCATTATTTCTTCGGTTAAAAGTTCTTTTATTTCTGTTTTAAAATTTTGTAAATCTTTATTTTTATCATGAGCTAGTTTAATTTCTAAAGTATCAAAAAGAGCTTCGTTTCCTTTATAGTATTTTTCTTTTTTTACTGATTTAATAAGGTCCTCTAGGTTTTTAATTGAATTTGTTTCGTAATCAAAATCTTTATCAGAAAGAAATTCTATAAAATCTTTAAAATCGTTATCATTAAAAACAAACTTATCAGGTGTAGGAACAGAATCGTGTTTTAATGCATATTTAGTAGCATAATCGAAAATTAAATTTTTCACAACTAAACTAAAGGCTATTGGGCTATACGATTCAGATTTTCTTATTATATCAGGTAAAATACCGCCACCATCGTAAACAACACGACCATTTTTAGTTTTAAATTTTGTTATAAGTGAATCAGGTATTTTACCAACACTACCATCTTCACGACGATTTGTATAATCTAATGCTTGAATACAACGACCACTAGGAATATAATATTTTGCAGTTGTAACTTTTAATTGAGCATTGTAGCTAAGTTTACGAGTAGTTTGTACTAAACCCTTACCAAAACTTCTTTCGCCTATTACAACGCCTCTATCTAAGTCTTGTAATGCTCCTGATACTATTTCAGAAGCAGATGCTGAAGAACGATTAACTAAAATTACAAGAGGTATTTTTGTATCAACAGTTTGAAACATTGCTTTATATTCTTTATCCCACTGCGATACTTTACCTTTTGTAGAAACTACATCTTCACCTTTAGGAATAAATATATTTGTAATTTTTACAGCTTCAATTAAAAGTCCTCCGGGATTTCCTCTAAGGTCTAGAATAACTGATTTTATATTTTTATTTTTAAGAGAATTTAAAGCATGTTTAACATCTTTACCTGCATCGCGTGTAAAACGAGAGAGGCGAATATAACCTACAGAATCACTAACCAAACCGTAGTATGGTACAGAGCTTAGTTTAATTTCTTCACGCATTACAGATACGTTAATATTTTTTTCAACACCAGGACGCTTTATTTTTAAATTTAATTTGGTATTTGGTTGACCTTTAAGCTTATCGCTAACTTGTGAAGTTGTTTTACCTTTTATATTATCTCCATCAACAGAGATAATTATATCGCCTGCTTTTAAGCCTGCTTTTTGTGCAGGAAAATTTTTATAAGGTTCAGATATTACTACATAATCATCTTGTTTTCTAATCATTGCACCTATTCCACCATATTGTCCTGTTGTCATAAATTTATAATCTTCAATCTGACTTTCAGGAATGTAGTTTGTGTATGGGTCTAGTGATTTAAGCATTGCATCAATTGAAGTTTTAATCAATTTTGCAGGGTCAATATCATCGACATAAAAAATATTTACTTCTTTAAAAAGTGTGTAATATATATCTAAATTTTTAGTTATTTCAAAATCATTATCGGTAAAAGCTACAAATGATAATGTGCTACAAATGATAAATATACTTGCAAAAAGTACTTTTATTTTTTTTGATATTTTTTTTAAAATCATAGTAATATTAATATTTGTTGTTATCAATCATATCCTTTAATTGCTTAATTAAATTTAACATATTATCTTCAATTTCGCTAAAGGACTTAATGTCTTTTGCTAAGTAAACAAATAATAGACTAATTTTAATATTATTTATAGTTAAAAATTCATAAAGGGGTAATTTATTAAGTCTGTATGCTTCACGCATTCTTCGTTTTAACAAATTACGTTTTACTGCACGCTTAAATATTTTTTTTGGAACACTAAAGGCTACTTTTGCCGGATATTTAGATTCGAAATCGGTTTGTACATAATTAAGCCTAATAAAACCCGAACGGATAACTTTACCATTGGTAAAAATATTATCCATAAGTTTCTTACTTTTAACTCTTTCGTATTTATTTAGTGTAAGTGTTTTCAATAAAAATATGTATAAAATAAAAAAATTCAAATTAGTAATAATTTGAATTTTTTTTTATGTTTTAAAATATTAAAGTTAAATTATTTTTTTTTATTTTCTTTTTTAATATACTGCTCTAAAGCCATTGTCATAGATGGGGCTTGTGGTATAGGAGCTTTTATGTCTAATCTTAAATTAGCATCTTTAACTGCTTTTTCGGTTGTTGGTCCGAATGCAGCAATTTTTGTATCATTTTGTTTAAATTCAGGAAAATTTTGTAATAATGATTTTATTCCTGATGGACTAAAAAATACTAATATATCGTAATTTACATGAGCTAAATCTGACAAATTACTACTTATTGTGCGATACATAATAGCTTTTTCGTAATTAATTTTAGCTTTTGTTAATTGTTTAGGAATATCTTGTTTATGAATATCGGAAAGTGGAACAATAAATTTTTCAGAATTATGTTTTGTAATAATTTCCATTAAATCTTCGAAACGTCGTTTACCATAAAATATTTTACGTTTTCGGTAAACTATATATTTTTGTAAATAGTAGGCTGTTGATTCCGAAATACAGAAATATTTCATTGAGTCGGGTACAGTATATCTATACTCTTCTGTCATTCTGAAAAAATGGTCAATTGCTGTTCTGCTTGTAAATATTACAGCTGTAAAATCTTCAAAATTAACTCTCGATTGTCTAAACTCCTTTGCAGGAATACCTTCTACTTGAATAAATGGTCGAAAATCAATTTTTAAGTTAAATTTTTCGGCCAAATCAAAATAAGGAGATTTCTCCGTCTGAGGTTTAGGCTGTGAAACAAGAATGCTTTTTACTTTCAATTTCCTCTTTTTTAGGTTTGTAGTCTTCTTTGTTTAAATATTAACTATTTTACTTAAAACGAAAACAGGTAAAATTTCTAGGGTGCAAAGATACAAAATCCAATAAATAATTGAAAGTTTTATTTTAAATACTATCTGAAAACTTCGTATAATTCTGAATATAAAGAATGTAAATACTACAAAAACACCAAAATAAGCTAATGGTATTTTCATTGCATGATTAATATAAGGAAGTGTAATAATTATTGGAAATAAACTTATACCCAGTAACTTATTATAAAGCCAAATATTAGATATATACTCTGAGGCAATTATATCTGAACTAAAAACATAACCAACAGTTTTAATAACTAAATATTTTACTAGATACATTATTGTTATTAAAAAAATTAAAGTTCCTATTAATTTAAAATCTGTTAAAGACAAATTTACATTTAAATAACCTGTGTATAAATATATAAATATTGATAAATTTAATATAAAAATTAAGTTTAAAAAAGAACTAACTCTTTTTGAACCTGAGTTTGCTTCTTTAAATAGTTTAACTGAATAATTGTAGTTATATCCTGATTTAATTATTGTTCTATAATTTTTATTAAAAAATAATTTTATCCATGCAAAAACAAAAGCACTTAATAAAATTATGGCTATTATCCAACTTGTAGGTTTAAAATCGGTTGTATTTGTTGTTTTTTTTATGGTTTTTTCAGGTACTATTGTTTTATAATTATTGGTTTTTTTTAAAACAGATGTTGTTTTTTTTTGTTTTATTAGTTTGTTTCTTGATGTAATTAAATTTTTATATTTTAAAGAAACATTTTGTTTTAGTACAAATCTTTCTTGTAATAGAGGTAGTGAATTATTATCAAATTTAAGTATTGTTAACTGATTTAAATATTCGGTAAAATATTTTAAAGTATCTTTTTTTTCAATTTTTTTTGGAATATATGTTGTTGTTATTAGTATTTGTGGAACATCTATTACTTCACTAATTGTATCGGCAATTTCTGCTGTCATTATTGTTTGTGGCTGAGCTCCAAATATTACAGTTGTATTAGTATCTTGTTGTTCAATATTATTTGTTTGCGATAAACTATTTAATGAGTCGGCTACTTGAAAATAATAATTGGGTATTATATAATGATAATCTGTAATCATAGTGTGTATTTGTTATTGCTGACAATTAACAGAAATCATATCATCTGCTTTAAAAAATCCCATTTTTGATGCTTTATGCCAATCTCTACATGCTTCAGATTTGCGGTCTAATTCAATATTAGATAAACCTCTCATGTAGTATATGTTTGGATTTCTAGGGTCTAAATCTAGTGCCATAGTAAAGTTTGATACTGCTTCTCCATATTTTTGTAAATTATATAATGATTCACCTTTACCTATGTAGTAACTAGCACGTTGGTTTTTACTTCTTATTCCTATGGTAAATATTTTTACTGCATTTTCATAATCGTTAAGTTCTTTATAAATATATCCTGCTAACCAAATAGCATCGCCATCTGTTGGCATTATTTTTCGGTATTTTATTATTTCTTTTTTTGCTTCTTCGTAATTGTTATGTCTAAAATTATATAAAGCTAAAAAATAATTAATTCTAGGGTAGTAATTGTCTAATTTATATGTTTGTTTTAATTCTTGAATGGCTTTTTTATATTTATTTATGGCAAATAATGATTGAGCATATTCAAACGAATATTTTGCATTTTCGGGTGCGTATTTTACTGCATTTTTCATTGAATAAGCTACATTATCAACATCTTTTAATTTTCTGTAAATATATGCTCGTTCGTAATATACTTTGTAACAATCTTTTTTATTATTCAAAATTTCGTCAGAAGCATCTAATGCATCAACAAATTTCTTTTTATATGCTAAATACTCAACTTCGGCAATTTTTTCATCTAAATTGCTGTACCAATCTTCAAGCCATATTTTTTGCCATTGTTTTGTTGTGCTGAATTCTTTAAAAAAATTATCGGTTTTTAAGACTCCCGGATTTAGTTTGTATTTTGATTTTAAGTGTATTCGTAACCATTTATCTGTGTTTATCCAATCTTTTTTAAATGCATAAATTCTAGCTAAATATATAGAATTTTCTTTTTCGTATTTGCCTTTTAATTTTAGAAATTCTGTGAGTGCATTATCATAATTTTTTAGTTCAAAATAGCATTTTGCTTTTATTTGTATTGCACGTTTTACTACATCGGCTTTGTTTACTTTGCTAGCATAAAATAGTGCTGTATCGTAGTTTTCAACATCAAATTCTGATAAACTTTTTAGCAAATTAAACGATATTTCTTGAGAAATTACTATTTTAGAAAATAGTATTAGTAAAATTATAAATTTTATTTTATTCATTATTATTAGATTCTTTTCCTCGTTCAATATGAACAAATCCACTTAAATTTCTTGGTACAATACCTGATAAACGGTATTCATATACATCACATACGTAGTAATATACACCATCAGGTACTTTTTTCCCATCAATTGTTCCATCCCATAATATATCAGGATTATTTGTAGAAAAAATTAAATTTCCCCACCTATTAAATATTTTCATATCAACATGATGAACAAATTTATATGGTGCAGGTTTAAATACATCGTTTTTACCATCTCCATTAGGAGTGAAAATATTTGGTAATTTATAGTATTCACAATTATCTACACAAACTTTTACTCCAAATGGACTTTCGTTTAAAAACGAATCAACAGCAGTTATATTATAACAACCTGCAATACTTACTGTTGGATAATGTGTAAATGTTGTGTCATTTGCACCTGTATTTGAGTGTATTAATATCATTTTGCCATCAAGTGTTTGACTGTAATATATATTGTAACTTACAACATCGTCAGCACAAATATTATTTGGGTTATTCCAAACAATTTGGTTGTACATTGAGTCGCATTCGCTTGTTATAACGGCACTTGGTGCACAAGGTCCTATTGTGTCTATGGCTTCACCACAGTTTATTTGTGATTTATTAATTATTGGATTTATATAATTACCTTTTGGATAAGAACCTATAGATTTTACATAATAGCAATGTTCAATTCCGTTTGCAAGATTTATATCGATAAATGTATCGGTTTGTACGGTTGTTATTGAGTCGAAATTATTGGCTTTTTGACGATAAATTGTATAATTGGCATTATGCCAAGGTACATTTTTATTTATTTTTATTTTTAATTGGTTATCGCTTCCGTAAATATTTATGTATACAGACGATGCAATATGTGGAGCACCTATTAAAAATCTGTTATTTGGCGAATTATTATAAAATTCAACTTTGTAAGTATAAATATTATCTTTTGTATTAAGTTCTTTATCGAAATAAGTAGTGTCATTAATTCCAGATAATGAATCAATTAGGGTAAAGTTTTGCCCCCACATATCTGGCGACCTATAAATTAAATATTTGTATGGACCTGGAGCTAAAATCATGTCAAATTCTTTGGGAGCTGCCCAAGCTAAGTATATTTTTCCGGTGTCAACTGCTGTTTCTTCAACACTTACATTAGTAATAACTGGTATTCCTTTAATTAATTCGGTACACATTTCTGTTGATGCATAACTTTCGGCTCCATCGTTGTAATATGCAACAACCATATAACAATATTCGAAACCTTGAATTAAGCCTAATCCATTATTATTATCGAGATACGAGTTCGCATATTTCGATTCTATTGTAGCTATTTTTTTGTATCCGGTATATTCGGGTACTCCCGTTTCGCAATAACTGGGAGTAAAACCATAATATTCATTTTTTCGGTATATGTAATAGCCTTTTACATTATTACACATTGATGCGTGCCAATTTATTTGTACCGAATTATTTGTTGGAATTAATGTATCGATAACAGGTGGTGGAGCAATAACTTTAATTCTAATACTTTTTATATCTACTAGCGATACTTCATTATTGTTATCTTCTAGCTTAAAAACAACGGTGTAGGGTTGATTTTTTACATTATCACAATTTGGTATCCATGAGAATGTTTTTTTAATATGTCCGGGTGATGTTACGGTATTGCCAAAAGTTGGATTTCCTATTTCGTTTATTTCCTCTTTATCTATTCCTGATGCTGTTAATGATAGGTTTGGATCGTTTGCATCGGTTCCAATAACATCAAATTGCAAACTTTGTCCTGCCATAATACAGGTATCTTTTATTTCCCCCAATTTAGGAGGAAGATTATTTGTTTGCTTAATATCTATTTGCATATCGCGTAAAACCTGTCCTATTTTTACTCCATTTCGCCATTCTTCTATAAGTATGGCAATATTGTATTCTCCAACTTGTATAGGATAATCCCAAATAAAATCGCCAGTATATTCGTTAATACTAATTGAATTTGCTGCTTGTGGTAACGAATAACCTGGTATTGGTTTGCCATCGTAACCTAAGCAAGTTGTTAATTTATATGAAAGGCTATCGCCATCAGGATCGTAAGCTCCGGGATTATGGATAAAAACCTGACCTACGGCTCCTTTATCTAGGGGTTTATTTAATAATACAGGTGTGCTATTGTTTCCTAAAGTAGCACTTATTTTTAATTGAGTTTTTATTGCAAAAACAATATTTACAGATTCGGGTATATTTTGAATATCAGAATTTCTGTTTGGGTCTTGCATTACAAGTTCATAAACTCCGGGTCCCGGATATGTATGTGTGCCTCGGTATATGTTGTGTCTGTATCCTACTTGTGTGTTAGGATCAATATAGTAGTCAGTGTATACAATTCTAGGTAAAACTTCGGTAGTTCCATCACCCCATATAATATCTAAATCGTCTCTATCAGCTGCTACACCACCGCCAATTTTGGTATAGGTAGTAATTGTAACTTCATAAGTGAAACCACCAATATGTCTATAAGTTATTTCTCCGGCTCTATTGTGTGTTGCAAATAAAGTGGTAGAAACTAATATTAATAATATGTTCAGTATTTTCTTCATTAATTTAAACTAAACTTAACTATTGTATCGGTATAATTCATGTTATATGCTTTTTGCAAATCTTGTTTTGTAAATATAAGCAAATTTGTTTGATCTCTATAAAACTGATTCATAATATTATTAATTATTTCAGCTTTATTAACAGTTTTACTTACTCCAGACAATTTAAAATTTAGCCAAGTTGCTTCAAAATTAGATTTTTTTGAAATAAATTTTAGTTTGTAAGGTGTATTATCGAAGCTAATTTTAAAGAATTTATTTACATATTTCGATACTATTTGTCCGTAATTGATATATTCATTTTCTTTATTTGTATTTAATTTTACGTTATAAAGATTATATATATTTTTTTCAAAGTCACCGGTAAATACCTTAATTATAATATCGTACGAATTTTCGGTAAAGTTATATTCTATATTTATCATTGAAACATGTATTGGGTGTTTTAATGGTAATAAAGCAATTAATAATATGTAATATAATTTAAACATTAATTAACAAAGTTACAACTTTTGTAGATATATGCTAATTATTAATTTTTTATCACAGATTTATAGGTTTTATCTTATGTGCCTTATCAGGGCAAACTCATACTATTTTTTTTAAATTTCTACAATGTTAATTGATAGGATATTGTATTATTTATATTATAGATTCTTCACGATGTTAGGAATGACAAAATCATTTTGGTTAATCGCGAAATTTAAATCAAACGCTGTCATACTGAGCAAAGCGAAGTATCTACGTTTGTAAAATATATAAAAGTATGAGTTTACCCTGTGTGCCTTATGTGGTTTTTTTGTTTTTTACCACGTAAGACATATAAGTTTGTATTTACTGTTTTTTGTTAAAGAGGCTGTCTCAAAAGTCGTCATTCCGAGCTTACCTGCCGGTAGGCAGGCAAAGCGAAAGAATCTTTAAATTATAAACCACAGAGTATTAACAGATTGCTTCTTCGTTCCTCATCGCAATGACGCGAATAATTATCTTTTGAGACAGCCTCTTGTTTTATGTTAAAAATAAAGTTTGTTTGTATTTTACTCTTTTACAATTTTTTTGTTATTACTCCGTTTTGGGTGGTTAGTTTTAAAAAAAATTTGCGAGCTTATCTGCAAAACTATATTTGTTTATAGTGCTTATATTATTAGTTTCTTTAATTATTCTACCGTATATATCGTAAATTATAATTTGTCCTTTAATTTCATCAGTATTATTATCACTTTTAATAACTACTGTAAAATCTGATTTTGTTGGGTTAGGAAATAATAACATATCGATACCAGTACTTTTATTTACACTTTTATTAGTATTATAAGTTAGTACAAAAGGGTAAAAATAAAAACCTTGTCCACAATCCATATCAACAGTTGCGGTAAAATTGCTACCTGCTTCGGCTGTAAAACCATCACGTAAGGCAATATATCTTGCTGCTTTGTAATATGCTTTATCACCGCTATGAATGTAGTTACCGCTAACAGTTTTTATTATATTTTAGAGCCTCTCCCTAATCCTACCGAAAAAAGTTCGGTACAAGTTCTCCAAAGGAAAGGAGATTTTTTAAAATTTGTTTTCATATTACACTTGTTTTATTGTTTAATTCCTATGGAGTATTTTTTACTTTTTATATTTTTTTACAAATATTTAACTCCTACGGAGTATCTTTTCTTATGTGCCTTATGTGATTTATTTGTTTCTTACCACATAAGGCACTTAAGTTTTTATTAAAGATACTATCTTTTAAAAGATAGCATCTTGTTTAATTACCAATACTTTTCTTGTAAATTTGATTGCGAAAATATTTGAATACTTGTGGCAAATAATATTAAAATTAATAGTTTTTTCATTTTTTTAGTTCTGCTCTATAATGTTTATTATTATAATCAGTTTCTATTATTAACTCGTTGTTTTTTATTTTTTTTATATCCCAAATAGATTCAATATCGTAAGTAAAAGGTCCAGCAACAAATATTGAATCTACATTTATGTATGATGAGTCAGTTATTAAGTATGTATATAATATCTTAAAATTTAATTCTTTTTTGTTTTTATTATTCCATCTCCATTCTCCTCTAACTCCATAATTATTATTATCGTAAAAATAATTTGTTAAATATAACGGATGCATTATGTGTTGTTTATAATAACCTAATTCAAGTTTTCCATCAGGATTAAAATAATAGTTTACAGAATCTTTACCATCAATATAATAATGTGTAAAATTATATGTTCCTATAATTTCATTATCTATACTGTTTAAAAAATATGAGCCACCTTCGGGGTATTTACGGCAGGCAGTTATTGTCAAAATTATTACTATTAAAAATAAGATTTTTGTTTTCATATTGTTTTGTTTTAGAGCCTCTCCCCAGCCCTCCCGAAACAAGTTCGGGACAAGTTCTCCAAAGGAGAGGGAGAAGGTTGGTGCTTTGTTTTGCTTTTTATTTTTTTATTCATTTGTTTGTGTTTTTAAAGATACTATCTTTTAAAAGATAGCATCTTGTTTTATGTGTTAAAAATAAAGTTTGTTTGTATTTTACTCTTTTACAATTTTTTCTGTAAAAACTGAGCCTTGTTCGGTAATAACTTTTACAAAGTAAACTCCATTTTGTAAGTTAGAAATATTTATTTCTAATTCTTTTTGGTTGGCTTGTTTGTTAAATACAGTTATACCCGAAACATTTGTTATTGTTATTTGGCTTATTGTGTTTTGAGTTGATGTTACTTTCAATTTACCTTTTGTTGGGTTGGGGTATATGGTAATTAAATTTTGTGATAAATTATTTGTGTTGTTATTGTATGAATCATTCATTCCTTCAACACTAATATATGTTTCAAATTTTAATGAATCTATATTGTTATTATATATAATATCATTATCTTGTACATAGTTTTTACATTTATTAACTTTGTAATTATTACAAGGTGTATAATTTAAAGTATTATCTATTCTAAAATCGCTATCGCCATTAGATGTAAAACCATCTTTTAAATCAATACCTTGTGATGCGATAAAATCTATATCTGCTCCATTCTCTATTAAAACATTACCAACTGGTGTTCTGTTAGGTTTAGTATCTACATTTTTACCTACAATAATATTCTTTGCAATAAATGTATTTTTATAATTGGATTCGTAAGTTTTGTTTTGAATATATAAATCCGAAGGTGCAATTTCATCAATTAAATTATCAATTACTATGTCATCATTTAATATTGCATGATATGAATTTTGTTCACTTGCAAAAACCGCATCAAAAATGGTAATAGATTTATCTCTAGGATACGGATAATAAGGTATTTGGGATATATCATAATACCAGTCATCTTTATGTATATCTAAAGCACTTAGTGTTGGTACAAACGTAAACTTATAATCTGTTTCCGAATTCAACTGACCAAATATTTTGTGAAACGGTACATTAACTGTTGTATTTATTAAGGTTATAGTTTTACAATATCTTCCAAATGGTGTTCTTATACAAAATTTTTGTTTCCATTTCAAAGGTATATCTATTCCTTGTTGTAATCCTTCTTCTAAATCTCTTAATGGAGATAATTCGTAATAACTACCCGGTACATTATCCATAATATAATTATACGGAGGTGTTAAATAATCGTGTTCTAAACTTGAACGTGCTATTGCAGGAAAATTTGTTGAAACTCCATTTACTTCTAATTGGTGTCCTATTGTTAAAGTATAATCTCGTCCAAATAAATCTCCCGGCATTGCATAAACTCTGTGAGATATTGCCCACGGACACCACCTTAAATGCACAGTTCCTAAATTATAACCAAATATCGATACAGGAATATCTTCATCAATAAGACAAGTTCCTGATGTTAGTTCTAATAATTTATCGCCTTCGTTAAACCCTTGGCCTGTTGTGTTTGCTCCGTTTGCTACAGCTATATTTCTTGTCTTTTTAGGGTAACTTCCATTTAATGCCGATTTTATTAAATAACTCTCTCTTAACTCATTTGCTTTATAATAATTTGCAGACATTTCCATTGCTGATGTTTGCATAAATAACATTCCAAATTTATTGGCAAAATTATTTGTAAAAAATTGAATAGGATTTATTCCTATAGATTCCATATCGGCTGAATAATTTTCTAATTCTAAAACAGGATGCAACCAAGTATCTGCAAAATGCTGATAACCTAAGGGTACGTTTGCACCACGATGTGGGGAATCGAAAGTAATAAAACGGTCGGCTTTGTGGTCTTCGCCATCGTGTTCCATTTTTGCCAATGCATATTTGGCTATTAAACCGCCCATACTTACACCTCCTACAATTATGCGGTTTTTTGAGCCGTTATCGGCTACTTTTTGGTTAATTTCTTTTATTAGTTTTATTAGCAATTCTGCATTATGCTCTATTGAAACGGTATTATTATCTAAATCTAATATTATTATATCGTAACCTCTGTTTCTAAGGCACGACATAAAACCTACATTCATTTGATACCTGTAAACATCTTTGCCACTCCAAGAATTTACAGGGTCGAAACCTTCGCATATTATAAAGGGGCGAGTGATTTTATCTGTATTTCCGTTATGTGTTTTTCTCCATACAGAATATTTTCCACTTACATTAAGGTTGTATATGTATTTATCTATATTATTTATTTCGTTTGGTTCTAATGATTGAGAAAATACACCAATTGAAAAAATAATTAATAAAAAAGATAATAAATTTTTCATAGTTTATTTTATTAAATAATAGTATTCGTTATGTTTAAAACGAAATCCAATAATTCCAATATTTTTTGCAATAATCATCGTATCTATTGAGTACCAATCCTTATTAGATAAATATTTGTACGTATTTAAATAAATAATATTGTTTATTTCTAATTCTTGCGTATTGTTAACATTTATATCTCCGTTTACATATACTCTAAAATTATAATTACTATTAAAAACATCTAAACCCAACTGATAAATGAATCCGTCTAATTTATGATAATTATATTGCTCTAATGAATTTGGATATTTCCCATTTTGCAATATATCAATTGAATACCCTGTAGAGCCCTCTTGGTCGTTATTATCGTTACTACAATCTTGTCCTTCGCTTTCGGAGTGAAAAATGCTTTCTACGTAAAACGAAAGTGTGTCGCCTGTTTGTTCGCTTTTAAAGTATATTTTTTGCCCTTCGTGGTAGGGTTGCCACGCTTTTTGGTCGGCACTAAACTCGGGTGGCGGTATTTTTTTACAGCAGGCTGTTAGTAATAGTACTGTACTTAATAATAATATTATATATTTTGTTTTCATTTTGCATTAAAAATAGTTTCTGTTTTTATAGTTTGTTGCTTATCCCCAATATTAACTACAGAAGTTCTATTTGTTTTTAGTACGTGTGTACTTAATTCTGATATATTAAAAGTATCGGTATTAATAATTAGTTGAGAACCTAAGAGTTTGTATGTTCCCCAAATATCGGAACTATAACAAGGTGCCGATTTTTTAAATTTTCCAGTATTATAAAATGTAAATTCTATTTCATAAATGCAGGTACCTTCTTCATCTTCAGAGCGTATATCATTTATTTTAAACTCCGATATTTCCCATTTTTTACTACTATTATTGTGTAAATCGCTTA
>Ga0256827_10001927_pt1 | contig 13410 bp, 12 predicted proteins | sample CV84metaG_FD_185977 | JGI IMG/M metagenome (GOLD analysis project Ga0256827, IMG submission 185977) | Hydrothermal vent microbial communities from East Pacific Rise, Pacific Ocean - CV84 | ecosystem: Environmental > Aquatic > Marine > Hydrothermal vents | place: Pacific Ocean: East Pacific Rise... | reverse complement strand
AGGCTCTTTTGTGGGTGTTGAAGAGGAGCGACAAGCAATAAAGATAAAAGATATTAAAATAAAAATAAAAAATTTCATAAACGACTCTTAATTAAAGGTTTAATAGCCTGAAAAGTCTCTTTTACCGCAAAGCATGAGTTGTTATTATAAAGCTCTATTTTATTCTCTAGAGTCGTTTTAAATAGTACAAAAGGATAACCCAAAGAGCTTCTATCTTTTATATTCGCTATGAGCAATGTCTCTTTAGAGCTAATTACAATATCATCTTTGAGATAGCGAAGAAGGAGTGTGGTTAGTTTTGGAGAAGAGAGTGGTTGTCTCATGAGATTATAAGAGTTTAACTCTAATGTTTTAAAGACAAATTTTTTATAGTTGTTATCCACAAGAGAGGAGATACTCATAAGAAGTGAAAGAGCTACTGAAAGAGAAGAGGGATAATTTGTGTCATGAATCTCCTCTTCTATTTGAAAATCTCCATTCGTAAACTTCCATTTTCCATAAGCATAAAACTGTTCAATTATTGTATTTGAAATCTGTGTTGCTTTAATAAGATAGCTCTCGTTAAGTGTATTTTGATAGGCATTAATGAGTGTCTCTCCAAGATAGGCATAATCTTCTAAGAAACCTTCTGTAAGTGGTTTTTTTTCAGGAAGTGTGGCGTGAAATAGTTTCTCTTCTTTCATAAATTTTTCTAAAAGATTATCTAATGTTTTTGAAGCTATAGAGTAATACTTTTTGTCAATATTTGAGGCTTGAAAAAGTGCTGAAATAACCATACAGTTCCATGGCATGATGATATTTTTATCAATTTTATCCTTTTCATAAACTCTAGCATAAAAGAGTTGATTATTGAAGAGTGTTGAAAGCATAAAATCAATAGTCTCTATAGCAATATTTTTGTATTTACTATTCACTGTTAAGTAATATGCCCGAAGATAAAGTTGTGAAAGTAACGCATTATTGTAGATAGTTTTAACTAAATAAGGCTCTTTCCACTCTGCATCGCTTGTATAGTTATAGAATCCACCATCTTTATGGTCATAAAGTTTTCCTTGACTCATCGCATCTAGAGATTGGGTTACCATCTCTAAAAGAGATGCCTCTTGAGTGAGTTCATAACTGTCTAAAATAAGTTCTAATGTAGAGACATTTGGAAATTTGGGACTCTCTCCAAAACCTCCATTTTTTTTGTCAAAAAGATTATGACTCTGAAGAATAATGGTTTTTAAAATGTTTATATCAAGTTTTGTAGCTTCAATTTTTTGCTCTTTAGGATTAATATATTGCAGGGTTTCTCTTCCTTTTTGAGAGAGTGTTTCATAATCTGTAATATATTTTTTAGAGACAACACGAAGTAAATCTTCAAAGCCTAAAAGCTCTTTTTGTGCTTCAGGTGCAATATAACTACCTGCATAAAAAGGCTCTAAATTTTCGGTCAAAAAGATAGAAAGAGGAAATCCTGCTCTTGAACGGTTCATAAGTTGATGTACTTTTTGATAATATTTTGCAATTTCTGGATGCTCTTCAGCATCAACTTTTATGGCAATAAAACGTTCGTTTAGAAGGGCTGATATAGGCTCTTGATTTAACGATTCTTTATCCATAATACTTGACCATTGAGATGAACAGTAACCGATTGATAGAAAGATAGATTTGTGCTCTTCTTTTGCTTTTTCTAAACTCTTTTCTCCCCATGGATACCAAAAAATAGTATCATCTTTATGCTTTTGGAGGTAGAATGAGTTTTCATGTTCTAACAGATTTGACATAGATATGTTCCCTTTTTATAGATGTTGAATAGTTTTTTTCAATAGTTATTAATGTTATTTAATATGTTTGTAACAAAATGAACTAGAATAGAGTTGTTTCTATCATAACCATTAACTCTTTTATGCTTTTATTTGCTATAGTACTACACATATTATACACGTGAAGTAGACTATAATTATTGAAATATAATTATTTTTACATTAAAAAGGGATAAAAAAAGAATGAAGTTACTAAAATTACTTTTACTTGTTACCGTATTTTTAGGTGCTGATTTTGGGTCGGCAACCGCCTTTAAAAATAAAAACGATTTTCTACCTGCAACAGAAGCCTTTAAAGTTTCCGTCACTCAAGAGGGAGATGTCATTAAGACAAAAATCATTTTAGCCGACAAAATTCATATTTCTGCAGATACATTAAAATATTTTATTGTAAAACCAGAGAAGATTGAGTTAGCAGTTAAAAATCCAACTGCACATGAAGTTGATGGCGATATGGTGTATGAAAAAGAGGTAGTTTTAGATTTTCCTCTGACGATGGTTAGCTCCAAAGTTGTTGGAGAGTTTACATTATCTGTAAATTTTTCGGGTTGTTCAGATAATGGAATCTGTTATAATCCACAAGAGAGAACATTTGTATTAGCAGGAGATCCAAACGCAAAAATAGGATTTTTTGATAAATTATCCGTAGCTATTGCTTCTGCTAATCCTAATGCTATTATGGAAATTTTAAAAAGTGAAAGTTCGTTTTTCGTTGTATTCTTATTTCTAATTCTTGGACTTCTTTTAGCTCTGACTCCTTGTATCTTCCCTATGATTCCTATTCTATCTTCTATAATTGTTTCACAACAATCAGGAGGCGAAAAGCCAAGTGCTTCTAAAGGGTTCTTTATCTCTTTAGTTTATGTTTTATCTATGGCAGTTACTTATACTATTGTGGGTGTTGTTTCTGGATTACTTGGTGCTGATATTCAATCAGCACTACAGAGTCCATGGGTTCTTAGTGGTTTTGCAATCATGTTCTTTGCTTTAGCCATTTCACTCTTTGGTTATTATGAGATGCAACTTCCTGCAAAATGGCAGACTAAAATTAATTCAGTAAGTGATAATGCACAAGGGTCTGGAATCATGGGAACTGTAATTATGGGCTTCCTTTCAGCCTTTATTATTGGACCATGTGTTGCACCACCATTAGCAGGAGCGGTTATATTTATCTCTCAAACAGGCGATGCTTTCCTTGGAGGAGTCGCTCTTTTTGCAATGAGCATGGGTATGGGACTACCTCTTTTATTAGTTGGTGCAGGAGCAGGTAAATTTATGCCGAGACCTGGTGGTTGGATGACTACGGTATCTCAAACATTTGGTGTGGTAATGTTAGCACTTGCTATCTTTATGCTAGGAAAAGTTGTTACTCCTGCCATTACGATGTTCCTTTGGTCAATACTCTTTATGGGAACAGCATTTTATATGGGTGTATTTAATGATTCTAATATAAGACAAGGCATGGGTAAATTGGTTCAAGTGTTGGCGTTTGTTTTCTTGATGTATGGCGCATCTCTTTTTGTTGGTCTGTTAAGTGGCTCAACATCGATATTACATCCATTTAAAGTATTTACTTCAGGAACTCATAGTTCTATACCTGTAGCTCATGCCGATGCTAAATCAGGCTACTCTATTGCTAAACTTAAAAAAGAGATTGAAGCTTCTTCTAAACTGGTAGTAGTTGATTTTCGTAAAAAATCATGTGCTTCATGTGATGAGTTAGAAGAGTTTACTTTTCCTGATTCTGCAGTGCAAAAAGAGTTAAAGCGTTTTACTTTTATTACAATTGATGTAACCAGTCAAACCGATGATGAAAAAGCTTTACTTAAAAAGTATGGTCTTTTTGGAACACCGAGTATTATCTTTTTTGATAAAGAGAATAAAAATATACCTGCTAAGACACTATCTGGTTTTCTTAATGCAGAAAAGTTTACTAAACACCTAAAGAGCATTAATTGAATCTAACCATTGCTATTGGCGAGCTCAACACACTTCGTGTTGAGCGTGATACGGATTATGGGCTCTATTTAAGAGCTGAAAATTTTGAAGAGGTACTTCTCCCTAATATTTATGTTATGGAGGATGAGATGCCTATAGGAGCAGAGATAGAAGTATTTGTCTATACTGACTCAGAAGATAGACCTGTTGCTACAACGAAATATCCTTATGCAAAACTTGGCGAATTTGGTTACTTTACAGTCGTTGATTATAAGCAATATGGAGCTTTTGTTAATTGGGGATTACCTAAAGACTTGTTTGTACCTCTTTCTCAACAGAAATGTTACTTTCATCTTGGTTCTAAATATATTTTACGTGTCTGTCTTGATGCTGAAACAGGACGCCTCTATGGAACACATAAAATAGGCAAGTGGCTCTCTACGGATACTAAAGATTTAGAAGAGAAACAGAAAGTAGATATTTTAATCCTCTCTAAAACACCTCTTGGTTACAAAGCTATTATTGAGAACCTTTATGAAGGGATGCTTTTTGAAAATGAAATTTTTGAAACACTTAAAGTAGGCGATCGAAAAGAGGCATATATCAAGAAAATTCGTAATGATGGTAAACTTGACTTATCTCTTCAACCTATTGGAAAAAAAGCGACAGCAGATGTATTTGAAGATAAAATTTTGGCTATTTTAGAGAGTCATAGTGGTTATGTTCCTCTTACTTCTAAAAGTGATGCCGATTCTATTATGAAAACATTTGGTTTAAGTAAAAAGAGCTTTAAGCGAACAGTGACATCGCTTATTGGAGAGAAAAAAATTAAACTTTTTGAAGAGGGTATTAAGCTTTCATAATAACTTTTTTGTTATACTTTTCTTGATATTAATAAACAAGGATAAACAGATGGATTTAACAGAATTATTAAAGATGGGTGCAGATTTGATTCAAGGAAACAGTGATGATGCAACAACTGGGCTTGATACAGATGCACTTTCAGGAGCATTAGGAAATCTTCTTGGTGGTTCTGATGGTGGGCTTGATTTAAGTTCATTAGTCTCAGGTCTTTCAGAGAATGGTCTTGGAGAAACAGTAAGCTCATGGCTAGGTTCTGGAGAGAATATGCCAATTTCAGCAGACTCAATCAGTGATTTATTAGGTTCAGATAAAATTTCTGAATTCGCGTCTAGTTTAGGTTTAAGTACCGAGAGTGCAACAGGTGCTTTATCTGATATGCTTCCAGATGTTGTTGATAAAGCAACTTCAGGAGAAGGTTCTATTATTGATAATATGTTAGCACAAGTTGGTGGTGCAGATGGTGCTATGGATATGCTTGGAAAGATGTTTCGATAACTCTTTTTATAAGGTTCTCTTTTTCAAAAAGAGAACTCTAATTTTTAATACTAATTAATGAAAAAAATACTTTTTTCTCTTCTATTTACACACTCTTTATACGCTATTGATTTTAAAATTGCCTCTTATAATGTTGAAAATCTTTTTGATTTCTCTTATAGTGGCTATGAGTATCAAGAGTATATTCCCCATAAACACAACTGGACAAAGAAAAATTTTAATAAGAAATTACTTAATACAGCAGAGGTTATATGTGATATAAATGCTGATATTATAGGGTTACAAGAGGTTGAAAATAAAAATGTTTTGACATTACTTCAAAAGAAACTTCGTTCTATGGGGTGTTACTATAGATACTCTTCAATTACTCATAAATCAAAATCAGCTATTCAAGTTGCATTGCTTTCAAAGTATCCCATTCAAGTTTCTAAAGAGATTATAGTTCATCGAAAACGAGGTTATAGAAATATTTTAGAGGTTAAATTTATATTAGATAAGCATCCTTTTTTTGTCTATATAAACCATTGGAAATCTAAAGCATCTCCAGAGAGTTATCGTATGCTTTCGGCTAGAGTTTTAAAAAATAGATTAAAGTCTCTACCTAAAGGTAGTGAATATATTTTACTTGGAGATTTCAATTCCGACTATGATGAGTATCTACATCTTAAAAAGAAACATAACGATAGAGCAGGAAAAACAGGAATTAATCATATTTTAAATACTATTAATGCTAGAAGAATATTTAATCGTAAAGATAATTTAGAGAAATACGCTTTTTCACACTATAACTTATGGTTAGAACTTGCCAATTATAAACGTTGGAGTCATAATTTCTATGGAGATAAGCAAGCTCTAGATTCAATACTTCTTCCTTTTACCCTTTTGGATGGAAAGGGCATAGATTATAAAGATAACTCTTTTCAAGTCTTTAAAAAAAGTTATCTTTTTCACAAAAAGGGGTATATTTTTCGTTGGGAATATAAAAAAAGAAAACATCAAGGTCGGGGGTACTCTGACCATCTGCCTATTGTAGCTACTTTTTCAACCACAAAGGGCTTTAAAAAAAGAGACACTTCTTTCAGAAAAATTTCTATAAACGAACTTTTTAATAAAACTATTCAGTTGCCTATTTTACTTAAAGAGGTAAAGGTTATCTCTAGAAAGAAGAGAAAGGTAGCGATTCGTCAGAAGGGTAGTTCAGACTCAATTTTTATTTATGGTATTAAGTCATTGTTAAAATTGGGGAGGGTGTATGACATTGTTGTTTATAAGAGAAAGTTTTACAATGGAGTGTATGAAATTATTGATTTTGAGATAGAAAAAAGCTATGATACTAATCATACAAATAAGGATTAAAAAATGGGCGAATACTATTTAGAGATACTTGCGTTTCATATTATGGCTGTTTTATCATGGATGGCGATGCTTTTTTATATGCCAAGACTTTTTGTCTATCATCAAGAGCATAAAGAGAAAAAAGATTTTACAGACGTGGTAAAAAGACAAGAGTATATAATTTATAAAGCAATTGGATTTCCTGCTATGTTGGCTACGATTATTAGTGGAGGGGTGCTTATCTATATTAACCCTTCTCTTTTAGAGCAAGATTGGATGTTAGCCAAACTCTTTTTTCTTCTATTAATGGTTATATACTCTTTCTCATTAGAGTATTTTAGAAAGATATTAGAGTCTGATAGATGTGAAAAGAATGGACAGTTTTTTAGAGCCTATAATGAGGTGCCTACACTCTTTTCTATCTTAATAGTAACCTTTGTTATTACAAAGTCTATACCACTCTATTTTTCTATTTTTATTACACTCTTTTTCTCTTTTATTATCTATGTAATTTTAAGAAAAAAAGTTTAATATAATTTTTAATATATTACTATTCCTCTTAACTATTCAGAGGAAGATTAATGAGAAATTATCTACTACTACCCTTACTGTTATTTTTAATAATAGGGTGTAAAAAAGAGCCAAAAGTCGTAATTAAAGATGATAATAGAACAACTATTACCGTTATAGAGAGAAATGAAACTGTTCCTTCTCCACCACCACCTCCTCCACCTAAAGTGGAAGAGGAACTTATTCCTGAAGAGAATATGTTCACTTGGAATGTAAATGATGAGATGATTACAGAGAGAGAAGCTTCTAAAATTGTAGTAATAAAGTCTCAACGCGTTTTAGTGTTGCTTGATGAAGAGGGAAACCTTTTAAGTCGACATAGAATCTCTTTGGGGAAAAACAATATAGGTACAAAATTGCAACAGGGCGATTATAAAACCCCTGAAGGGACTTATAGTATTATTGATAAACGTAATGATAAGGTCTACTATAAAGAGCTTCTCATATCTTATCCTAACCAAGAAGATAAAGAACGTTCAAAAAGCTTAGGTTTTTCTACAGGTGGGGGAATTACTATTCATGCACAACCCAATTGGAATTGGGATGGGCATGGTAACGATTTTACTCTATCTAATGATTGGACAGAAGGGTGTATGGCTGTAACAAATGAGGGAATGGATACCCTTTGGAAAATGGTTTCACTTGGCACTCCTGTTGAGATTCGAGAGTAGATAAAACTACTCTTGAACTCTCTTTTAATGCACTGAGGATAGACTCTCTTTTTTATAGAGTTTAACAACATTATCCATCGATGTAAGTAGAGGCATATTGAGTTTCATTGCTTCTTCTAATCCCTTTTTTGAAGTATCAATAGTTTTTATTACTTTTTTATAGCTATCCCAAAGTTTTTGTGCTTTGGATAACTCTTTTAGAATAGCACTGTTTTTAGTTTTTGGAATACCTAATTCTTTACTACCATTGATAAGTCCAGAGAGTATTGTTTCAAACTCATTGGCACTCTCTTTTAACTCATTTTGATAGCGTTTTTTATCAATTTTTGTCGCTACATAGATAAGTTTTTGGGTCATCTCTTTCATGACTTTTTGTTCTTTTTTTGTAAATTTTAAAAGACCCTCTGGAGAGAGCTCTGTATTGGCAATGGCATTTTGGTACTCATCCCAAAGTTTTTGAATATCATCAATTTCATTTTTTATTTGACTATCTTTTTGAATCTCTTTTCTATTGATAAGTTCAAAAAGAGTATGTTTGAAAAACTTACCTCCTCTTTGAAGACTTTGCATATAGAGATGAGACTCTAATTGATGTGCAATAAGAAGTAACTCTTTTGTCATCTTCTGTACCAACATTCGTTCTCTTCCTGCGAGATTAATCGTATTTGCCATTTGAGGTGTTAATTGTGAAGTATGCTTTTTCTCATACATCTCAACAACACTATTCATGCTTTGAAGTAGAGGTGTATTTCCCATCTCTATTGCTTTAAGTGCTGTTCTATCAGATTTTCCCTCAGCAACTCTATCGATAAATGGTTTTAACTTACTCCATAAAGAGATAACTGATTGTAGCTGTTTTACAATTTTTGTATCGTTAGTTTTAGGTAGATGAAGTTGACTATCTCCCTTTAAGAGTCCTTGTAGTGTGCTATCAAAAAGGGTTATAGTTTTGTGAAGCTCTTCTTTGTTTTTTTTAACTTCTATCCCTTTGGCAACAAGAAGTGCCTCTTTACTCATTTTCTGAGTTAACATTCTCTGTTTTCCTGCTAAGTCAATAACAATAGCTATCTCCTCTTGTGATGGCTGTGCTTGTAATGATAGTGTCAACAGCAGACTAAGTAACCCATATTGAATTCCTCTTTTCATAAATCTCTCCCCTTTTTTTTATTTTATATCACTAATAGGTCTAGGCGTATTAACTCTACTCTCTGGAAGTTGAGGGTAACTAATATCTGGCTTTTTACCTTTTAGAGATTTAAAGAAAGCCATGATGTTATCAATATCTTTCTCTGTGAGTGAAATAGGCATAATATTAACACTTAAATGCTTATCTGTCTTCTGTTTCACTTTGTAGCCTACCTGCACATTGCTCATCTCTTTAATGGCTTTACGAAGATCCCAAATTTGACCATTGTGAAAATAGGGTGCTGTCTCTGTAATATTACGGAGAGTAGGAACTTTAATCATCTTATTGTTCTTTACAAAATCGCCAACATCTCGATATTTATATTTTTTATTGAGTTCAAAAGGTCTCATATCTCCACCTAGAGCAATACCTTTATGACAAGTTACACACCCTTTATCTATAAATATCTCTAATCCTTTCTGCTCTTGCCTTGTTAATGCTTGAGGATTTCCTTGTAAAAACTTATCATAACGAGATGGTGTTATTAATGTACGTTCAAATATTGCAATAGAAGAGGCGATACTTTTTATGTCAATTTTAATATTCTTGTTATAAGCTTTTTTAAATTCACTGACATATTCGGGAATAGAGTTAATTCTTTTGGCTAGTAGGTCATAGTCCATTGCCATTTCAACACCCGCTTGTATTGGACCTTGTGCTTGATCTTCAAGTGATGGACTACGCCCATTCCAAAATTGTTGTTTGGCAAAAACAGCATTGTAGACTGTTGGAGAGTTTAAGGCATGTGGATTTTCAGCCCATCTATGTCCAATTGCCTTGGAGACACCATCAACCCCTCCTAATCCTAAATTGTGACACCAGTTACAACTGATAAGTCCACTTTTTGAGACTCTTGGATCAAAAAATAGCTTTTTACCTAATTCCACTCTTTGCGGTGTAATAACACCTTTTGGGTCGATAATTTTTGAGAGTTCTTTAGGATTATTCGGTATAGCTTTAAGACCTGCAGACTTTGCTTTTTCAATAAGAGCATTATTGGCGAGAAGCGACGAACTTAAACTGAATAGAACTATTGATAGTGTAATTTTCATAGATTTTCCTTTTGTATTAAACTGATAGCACTCATTATATATTAAAACTATTTAAGAAAACATATATAGTTAAAAAAAAATATTAAATGTTTCTAATAAAAATTTTAACTCTCTCTATTTTATTTAAAAGATTTGGATGTTGGTCTATATATACTACAGTACCAATAATAGTTGCAACGAAAAGAGCCAAGGTAATAATTTTTGTCCAAGAGTAAGGACGTTCGCCAATTACTTTTCCACTCTGTCCGTTTATGGCATAGTTATATATTTTATTATTCCAGTTAAATTCAGCTGTCCAGATGGGGAAAAGTACATTTTTATAAGTAGTGTTGTAGTATTTGGTATCCATATTATTAATTCTCTGTTGGTCTCCACCTATCTCATAGCGAATAGTTTGGCGTATAGAGTGAGCCATTTTAACTTTAGCATACTCAAACCCATTATCTAATCCGATGGTATACTCTTCTGAATCAAATCCTAATAGATATTTTTCATTAAAAGGAACCAAAACATTGGTGTTCCAAGGTGTTAAGCTGTCTAAAATAGTATGTGAGATTGTTTGAGAGGCACCAATGGTTATATCATCAAAAAAGTTCTCTACAGAACCTGCTACAGGTGTCCATCTAATACGGGCTTCTCTAACCAGTTGACGCTCTTCTCGTCCATTAATAACAACTCGACGTTCGACTTGAACATAGTAGACATCTCCTCGTTCTCCTCGGTATCTTGTCTCTGTCTCTGCATCATACGTCCAGTGAGGAAGATAGTACCCTTTTAGTTTTTTGTTTCCATCTAATATTTTTTTTAGTTTAGAGGGTGCAAACCAAAGGGAACCCACCCATTTTTTAAAAAGTTTTTGTGCCTCTTTTTGTGAGATTTGAAAAGGGAGTAGCGACTTAGGTGTTATCTCTTTTACAAACTCTGTAATCGTAGGTGTATTACAGTAGGGGCAGTTTGAGCTAACTGAGTAGGGAGTTAAAGTAAAGGTAGCCGAACACTTGTTACAGGTAACCTCTTTGTCTATACTTTTCTCTTTATGGGTCTCTAGAAAGCGTAGAGCTTCTTGAAGAGAGTACTCTTTTATCTCTTGATTTGATGGCTCAATAGACTCTTTTGTAGCACAGAATTCACAGAGTAGGGTGTTAGATATGGGGCTAAACCGTAGAGGTGCCCCACAACTTTTACAAGTAAAGTTTATAGATGTAAATTTCACTATTTTGGTAATGGTGGAGGAGTGGTTTTAAAGTATTTGTTTAAAACAGAGTCTGCTTCTACCCAGTCTTGTAGCCCTTCTGTCCATATTAGTGTATCTCTTTTTACTTTTCCTTCATTAATATAGAGCTGTATTGTTCTTAGGTCAAATGGTCCCTCTTGTAGGTCATCTACAGCGATATGATACATGGTTGAGTTGCGTGAAGGTAGTGGTGGAGGTGCATCATTTTTGTTACTCTTTTTACTCATGTTTTGAGCCATCTCTTGCCCCATTGCTAATCCTGCTCCCATACCTATCATATCGCTCATTGTCCCACCTTTGTCAGAACCAAGAGCTTCTCCTGTTTGGTATCTAATATGGTCATCAAGATTGCCTGTTACTTCTCGGCTTGTACGTTTGTCTAGAGCTTTTTCCACAGCTTCAGGTAGAGAGATGTTTTCTACAAGAACTTTGGTTAGTTCTAAACCATATTCTCCAAAGAATGGAGCAATCTTTTTCGAGACAAATTCAGAGAAGGTATGATAATTAGAGGCCAAATCTAAAACAGGAATATTACTCTCTCCTAATATCTGCGTAAATTTAGAGATAATTAAGTTGGTCAATTGGCTCTCAATCTCTTCTGTTGTAAAATGACTATCGGTACCTACAATCTCATTCATAAACTGTTTAGGGTCTGTAATGCGAATCTCATAAGTTCCAAAAGCTCGTAATCGAACCATTGAAAATTCAGGGTCTCGAACCATAATAGGATTTTTGGTTCCCCATTTTAAGTCAGTAAATCGTTTGGTATTTACAAAATAGACTTCTGCTTTAAAAGGAGAGTTAAATCCATGATCCCAGTGTTGTAGTGATGTGATGATTGGTAAGTTTTTAGTTTCAAGTTCATAGATTCCTGGTCCTAACACATCAGCGATAACTCCTTCATTAACAAAGATAGCCATTTGTGACTCTCGTACTGTTAGCTTTGCACCATATTTTATCTCATGGTCTTCTCTAGGGAATCTATAGACCATGGTATTGTTACTATCATCTGTCCACTCAATTACGTCAATAAATTGACCAAATAACCAATCAAAAAGTCCCATCTACTATCCTTTATTGTTAATATCGTTCACTGTCTGCTCAGGAAGGGCTTCCATCTTTGCTTTTGTTGCTAAAAGAGCCTCTTTTAGCTCATGCTCTGTCTTCTCTAGTTCAACTAAAGCTTTGGTTCGTGCTGCTTTTCCTTCATCCGCAATTTTAAGAGAATCATTAAGGGTTGCAATCAATGTATTATTTGCAATTTTAATACTCTCTATATCAAATACGCCACGCTCCATCTGTGTTCGTACTTCACGGTTTGCATCACGTAGACCCTCTGCATTTTTCTCTAAAAGTTCATTGGTCAAATCAGAGGCATCTTTGAGTGCTTTAGCTGACTCATGGCTTCTAAAGATAGTAACGGTTTGTGCCAACTGGTTTCTCCATAATGGTACGGTATTGACAAGAGTAGAAGAGATTTTATTGATAAGTGATTTATCATTATCTTGAATCAGACGAATACTTGGAAGTGATTGCATAGCAACTTGTCTAGAGAGTCTTAGATCATGAACTCTACGTTCTAAATCATCAGCAAAGCTTCGCATCTCTTTAAGCTCTTGAATCTCCATCATCTCGCCACTTTTTGCCTTCTCTTCATAGGTTGGCATAATCTTCTCTTCAAGCTCTTTTTTCTTTATCTCTCCTGCTTCAATGTAGAGTTCGAGTTTTCTAAAGTAGTTTAGATTAGCTTCATAGAGTTTATCAAGTGAAACAACATCTCTCATTAGCGTGCTTTTATGCTCCTCAAGATTATTTGCAATCATATCAATTTGGTCACGTACCTCTTCGTACCCTTGAATAAATTTAGTCAGTGGTTTAACGCCACCAAAAAGTTTTTTATACCAAGGTAGTGATTTATTAGGGTTAAGCTCTTCAATATCAAACCCTTTAATCGCTGCAACCATCTCGTTAAGCACCATTCCTGCAGCACCTGTGTCTTTATTTTTGACACCATCAATCATACGATTTGAAATATCATCCAGCTCCTCTTGTGCTGAGGCACCAAAGTAGATAATTGAACTTCTGTTAGTGAAATCCAGTTCGATTAATGCTTTTTCAAGTTGGCTCTGCTCTTCAGGTTGAACGGTTGGTAAGTTTTCACTCTGGGTCTCTATTGTTGTCTCTATAATCTCTTTAGTTTTTGTTTCCATAATTTTATATTCCTATTCTTAATTTTTTATCTGTTCTTGAAGCACAT
>Ga0256827_10001926_pt1 | contig 13414 bp, 16 predicted proteins | sample CV84metaG_FD_185977 | JGI IMG/M metagenome (GOLD analysis project Ga0256827, IMG submission 185977) | Hydrothermal vent microbial communities from East Pacific Rise, Pacific Ocean - CV84 | ecosystem: Environmental > Aquatic > Marine > Hydrothermal vents | place: Pacific Ocean: East Pacific Rise... | reverse complement strand
GTATGCTGTCAAGTATCTGTTGTTTGGTCTCTGCCGTGAGTGTTTTCATGATAACCCTTGGATAGTGTGATAGAGAATCATAGCATAGGTTGGCTTTTTGTTATCGCTTTTTTATGTGAGAAGTATGCTAAAACTCAAAGCCTCCACCATGTCCTTTGCTCATGCTCTCGTAGACGGCTTTGACATAGGCATCTCTCAGTTGGCAGTCAAGTATCTTGGGGCAGGCGAGACAGCTCTTGAGTACATGATCCTGCTGGCATTGCTGGAGTGCTTCCAGTTTCTGATCAAGTGCCTGTTCCCACTGGTCTCTGCTTGCTGGGGTGGATGGGGATTGCTGTGTGGTTTCCACTAGACGACTCCGTAAGCCTCTTTGAGCTTGGTGATCTCATAGTGAGAGCCGAAGAAGCAGGGGGTTCTGGCATGGGGATGGGTGACGGTAAGCTCCAAAAGAGGCCGTCCCTTCTCGTCGATCGCTTCTCCACCGGCTGCCTCAAAGATCAGTGCAAATGGAAGCACCTCGAACAGTACTCTAAGCTTACCATTGGGGTTGTCTGTGGTGCTAGGGTAGCTGAAGAGTCCGCCGCCTTTGACCAGGATTTGATGCAGATCAGGTACCATACCACCACTGTAGCGTAGTCTGTATCCATCCGCGAAGAGTCCATGGATAAAGTCCATATGTTTGTCCTGCCAGTGTTTCTGAGAGCCACCGGAGGCGTTGAGTTTCCCTTTTTCTTTCAAAGCGATGGGATGAAACTCCTGATAGGCTCCATTGATGTAGCGGTATCGGATAGGTGCTTCTCCCCTCACGACAGTCACCACCTCGATACGGGGGCCAAAGACTACATAGGAAGCACCGACAAGGTTCTTCCCGCTTGGCTCTCCGTCATAGATTGCAAAGATCGACCCTACTGCTAGGTTGGCATCAACGATACTGGAGCCGTCAAGTGGATCATAGCAGAGGGTATAGCTGCCTTCACCTGCACAGGTCATGACCTCCTCTTTCTCTTCGGATATGAGGGCACAGATCTCAGGATTGTCTCTGAATGCTTTTTCGATGAGCAGGTCGCTGGCAACATCCAGTTTGAGCTGCTGGTCTCCTGTGGCATTGGTCTCATCGACATAGCCTGTATCTTCATTGACGATCAGTGCATCGATCTCCAATGCTACCTCTTTGATCGTATCAAATATTTTTTGCATGTTTTATATCTCCATAGCGTGATGATCTATCCACTCAATTATAGCACTTGTATCATTTAGATCAAGTATGGCTATCTCTGCATCTATTTCATACTGTGACAGATCGACACTCTTATCTATGGCTATAGCCTGAAGTACTTTCAGGTAGCTCTCCTCAATGGTTCCTCTGAAGATACCCAGTCGGGGTAAAGGCAGTGTTTTGAGTCCCTCTACCATGAGTAGATCAAAGTTGCCAAACATGGCTGCAATCTGGGTGATCTCTCTGCTCTGATGCGTCATCATGGTGGTTCTGGTAGGAGAGAGCACAGCAATATCCGCCCCTGTTTTAAAAAACCTGTCACTGTCTTTTCCCTCTTTGTCAAAGTGCGCTTTGTCTGAAGGGTCGTGCTTAATGATGGCTACTTTTCTATGGGGAACCAGTGATTGGGCTATCTTTTCTATGAGTGTTGTTTTTCCGCTTCCGGATGGACCGGTGAATGCTATAGCTTTTCTGGACAATGCTGCCTCCTATTTTCTAAATTTATCTGTTTTGGATGGTGTATGCAAAGTACTGAGAAGGTCGATCATTCTCAATGGTATGCCCAGCTTGTTGATGTAGATCACATAGTTAGCAAGTACATGTTTACCGTATCTGTTCGCTTGTGCATTGGGGAGCCTTTCGATACTGAGATAGGGTTCATAGCCCTTATTGTGAGTAAAGAGATTTTTTTTGCGGAGCATTTTTCTTGTGAAGCCGATCCCTGCATTATACGCATAGGCGATATAGAGGGGGTGCTGTAGCCATTTTGTCAGGTAATTCATATGGTCATTGGCATAGATCAGTGAGGTTTTAGGATCAAACATATCATTATAATCGATCTTCTCTTTTCTCTGTTTTGCCAGATGGTCGACCAAAAAGGGCATGATCTGCATGAGTCCTAATGCATAGGAGCTGGAGATGGAGCCGGGTACAAAACGGCTCTCTTGTCTGGCGATGGCATACATGATCGCCTGTCTGGTCTTGGGAAGCTTGCTGAGCAATGCCCTGTATGGCATAGGGAAGTACTGCTCCTTCTCTCTGCTGGCCTTTGTTTTGATATAGGTGTAGTATCCGATAGAATTCTCAGCCTTATACTGCTTTGCCAGTCTAGAGAGGTCTATATTTTTACTAAAGATCTTTTTCTTGAGTTTCGCCCAGTAGATAGGGCTTGTACTCTCTTTTTTACTCAAAAGTCCAGCTTTTGGTAGTGTGGGAGTGATTGTTTGGGGGTATTTCAGTTTCAGAAAATCCCTCGCCAAGAGCGTGTAGAGGTTGATGTCATAGCTTTGTACGACATGTCTAAGGTAGCGTTTGTTTCTGCTGGTCATATAGGCCCAAAACAGTGCCTTGTCCGCAGCTTCTCTCTCTGGTGCTTTTTGGGCCGCCAGTGCAAAATACTTTTCAGAGATTTCTTTTTTCCCCAGGCTGAGTGCATGAAAAGCAAGAGAGTTGAGTGTGTGATAACGCAGTGCATGCTTTTTGGCAGGAAGTACAAGGAAGGATTTTTGCAGTGTTTTCAAATGCTCCTTGCGTATCTTGGTGATGCTGCTGTTGAAGCTTGCATGGGTAGTGAGTGTTTTCCAGAGCGTTTGTGGTAGGGCATGATCAAGCTTTTTTCTGCCCGATTTTCCACTGTTGTTGAAGATGAAGATCTTTGCACGGCTGCTCTCTTTGAGCCAGTTTTGAAAAGGATGGTCACTCTTGATGAGTGTTTTTGCATGTTGCTGCTTTTTCTTCAAATCTGCTTTGGCTTTTACACTCATGGGTCTGCGATATCTTTTTTTGACAGGTGCTTTTTTTCCAGTTTTTTTTCTGTAGGCTTTTTTGAGTTTAGGGCTGATCCGTTTTGCCTCTTTGATGATCTTTGTCCCGTCTGTCTTGCTGGTAGACTTTTGCTTGAGCAGCCTCCAGATATAGTAATCCTTTTCAATACTTTTTGGCATGTTGTGTACTTCTGCATAGGTGAAACTTTTGGCAGACAATAGGGCAGAAAACAGTAGTGCTGTCAGTATAAAATATCTCATCAGTGACCTAAAAAGCAGAGCAGATGAGCTGTGGGATAAACTGCAGTACCAAGATAATGGCAATAGGCGAGAAATCCATCCCTGAGATAATAAGGAATGGAAGGTATTTTCTCGCCAGTCTAAATACCGGCTCTGTGATGCGATGGATCACTTGTACCGCCTGATTGTAGGGGTTGGGCTGAAAGTAGGTCATCAGTACGGCGATGATCAGAATCCAAATGTAGATCGAAACCACTGCATTAAGCAGAAAACAAAAAAATCCTATCATGTTATACACCTCGCTATTTCAGTTATATAGGGTTTGATCAAAGGGTAGATATCACTCAACTCAGGCCCATGCTCTGCTCCTGTCATGAGGAGTCGGAGTGGCTTGAGGAGCTTATCGCCTTTGAATCCGCTTTGATCGATCAGGTAGTGTGTAAACAGGTCAAAGTCATCAAGCATGGGTGCTTCCTGGATCAGTGCTGAGAGGGTATGCATCTCTTCTGACCATGCGCCTTCGGATCTCTTGGATCCAAATACTGCCTTGATCTTCTTCTCAAGTGCATTGATCGTATCGACTTCTTTGAGATAGAGCTTCAGAAGTTTGCCAATATCTGCATCCGCAAAACCAAAGAGTCGGGAGAGTGCTTTGTCCTTTATCGCTCCCAGATGCTGTCGGTTTAGGAAGCGAAGTATGTCGATATCGAACTCGGCAGGACTTTTGGAAAGAGAGGAGAGGTTAAACCACGTGATAGCATCAGGCAGCGTAAATACCTCAGTGGGTACTTTGTTGCCGATAAGCAGTAGATAGTTGATAATGGCATCGGGCAAAAAGCCTTCCTCTAGCAGCCATTTGATCGAGTCTGTATTATCTTGTTTGCCCCTCTGCTTATCTTCTGTGTTGAGCAGCGTAGGCAGGTGGGCATAGGCCGTTTGGGCAGTGTATCCCAGAGCATGCTTGACGTGGATCTGTCTGGGAGTGTTGTAGAGATGATCCTCGCCCCGGATGACTATAGAGATATCGGTCAGCATATCATCGCAGGCACAGGCGAAGTTATGTGTAGGGTTTCCCTCTGCTCTGAGGATCACAAAACTGTCTATCTCCTCCGGCTTTGTCTGGATCTCACCTTTGATCTTGTCGATAAAGGTAATGGGTGTTTCTGGTTTCTTGATCCGTATGTTATAGGGTAGATTCTCTGCTGCGATGCGTGCTGTGATATTTGTTTGATCGTGGAGGCATGTGTCGCTATATTGATACGCTTCTTTGTGTGTCTTGGCATACGCTTTGTCGGCTTCTATCTTTTCTGGTGTACAGATACAGGCGAATGCTTTGTTCTGTTTCAATAATGAGAGGGCAAACTGCTGGTGTCTACCGAGATTGTCACTCTGATAGAAGAGCTGATCTTGCTCTATGGCAAACTTTTTCAGTAGATCAAGGGTCTCTTGATCTTTGCCTTCGATATGCTCTTCTTTGTCTGCCTCCTCAATGCGGACGATAAACTGCTCTGCTCTCTGTCTGGAGATGATATAGTTTATCAGTGCCACACGCATAGTATCGATAGACAACTCTCCTGTAGGAGAGGATGCAAACCTAAGCATGCTTAGTCCTCGTCATCACTGCCGCCTGTGACGGTATTGACCACTGCACCTCCGGCAGCACCGGCTACATCAAAGGTAGTGCTGACAACAGCACCGGCGAGTTTGATAGGAGCAGTGACCACTTGGGTGCATCCTGCAAGGAGAAGAATTATGGGAAGTAGTATTAGTTTTTTCATAGTGGTATTGTACTGAAAAATTCTTGATTTTGTCAGGATAATAAATATTCTGCTATAATTGCCAAAATATTAAGAAGTACTCTCCATTTTTCTTCCCAAAATCATTAAGGTATTTACATGTCATTTGCAAAATTAGGCTTATCGCAGTCACTGCTGCGTGCTATTAAAGAACAGGGCTATAGTGCCCCCACCCCAATCCAAGAGAAGGCGATTCCGCTTATCATTGAAAAAAGAGATATCCTTGCCGCTGCACAGACAGGTACGGGGAAAACAGCAGGATTTACATTGCCTATGCTGCATCGGTTGTCACACACCCACCCACAGATGCAGAAAAAACAGATCCGAGCACTGGTACTGACCCCGACACGAGAGTTGGCAGCACAGGTACACGAAAGTATACAGACCTATGGCAAGCATATGCCGTACAAGTCTACGGTTATCTTTGGAGGGGTAGGTATCAATCCACAGATTGCTACACTTCGCAGAGGGGTTGATATCGTGATCGCTACACCGGGCAGACTACTTGACCTTGCGTCCCAGAAAGCGATTGACTTCTCCAAATTGGAGTTTTTGGTACTGGACGAAGCAGACCGTATGCTGGATATGGGCTTTATCCATGATATCAAGCGGATACTCAAGATGTTGCCACCCCACAGACAGACGCTGCTGTTCTCTGCTACCTTTTCGCCAGAGATCAAAAAGTTGGCTGCAGGTATGCTGCATCATCCGGCATTGGTAGAGGTCGCCAGAGAGAACAGTACGGTAGAGCAGATTGCACAAACCGTGCACCTGGTGGATAGATCCAGAAAGAGAGAATTGCTTATAAAACTGATCCAGGAAAACAGTTGGAAGCAGGTATTGGTTTTTACCCGTACCAAACATGGTGCCAACAGACTGACCAAGCAGCTCGAGGAAGCCGGGATCACTGCAGCAGCGATTCATGGCAACAAAAGTCAGGGGGCGAGAACCAAGGCCTTGGCTGGCTTCAAGGTCAATGAGGTCAGGGTACTGGTCGCCACAGATATCGCTGCCAGAGGTTTGGATATAGAGAGCCTACCGCATGTGGTCAACTATGAGCTTCCCAATGTGGCTGAAGACTATGTGCACCGTATCGGACGAACAGGTAGGGCAGGAAAGCTGGGTGAAGCAGTATCGCTCGTCTGCATAGATGAACATGCACTGCTCAGAGGGATTGAAAAATTTATGAAGCAGAAGATCAAAAAGGTAGAGATCCAAGGCTTTGCGCCCAATCCTTCTATTAAAGCGGAGCCGATCCAAAATGGCTCAGGTGGCGGAAAAAACCGCAACAGAAGGCAACAGAAGAGAAGATAAATATTTGTTAATATGATACAAAAGGTAATACTTAAGTAACAAAAATAGTATAAAATATGAAATTTTTATCATTTTTGTGAAAACTTTGATATTTTTCTGCTACAATGATTTTCTATATTATTTACCATCAGTTAAGGTGGCAGGGGGATTGAAGTATGATCAGGAAACTCTTTTTTGGAATAATGGTACCATTTATCTGTTTGAGTACAGCCTATGCAGGTAAAAGTATCGTTGTGAATCTTTCTACGCAGACAGCCACGGCCTATGAGAATGGGACAGCGGTATTTAGCGGACAGATATCTACCGGTACAGCAAAGCGACCGACACCGACAGGTCATTTTCGTGTATTGGAAAAAGACATTGACCATGTCTCTACCAGCTGGCCCAAGCCAAAAGGTGGTGCTAAGATGCACTATATGTTGAGGGTAACCGGCTATGGTATTGCGATGCACCTTGGTTTTGTACCGAATTATCCTGCTTCTCACGGTTGTATCAGAATGCAAAATGGTTTTGCACAGAGAATGTACCGCTGGGCACATGTGGGAGTGCCGATACGTATTGTCGGACATGCACCAGCAAGGGTCTATCGTAGCATTGCTAAAAGAAGCATCCCCAAAAAGAAACAAAGTAGAAAGAAACTGACGGCATTAGGGGTATTTAGCTCCTCTTCCAAAATAAATACAATCTATATGCCACAAAGAAGAACGGTGGCGACAAGAAAAATACAGACCTCCTCGCCCAAAAGCAAGCCTTCCAAGACGGTATCATACCGTGCACCCACCACACTGGATCTTTTGAGCACTTCTCCAAAAATCTCTAGAAGAGTAGCAGCACCACAAAAAAGAAAAAAATATGTCAAGGTAAAAAAAGCGCCTTCGAAAGCCGTACCCTATCGCACACCAAGTACATTGGATATGCTAAGTACCTCTCCGAAGGCAACACAAAGGGTTGAACGTGCCCAAAAAGCAAAATGGAAAAATAGGCCCAAACGAAAAGCCCCCAAGGTTAATCCGCTGAAAGCCATGCGAGCCTAAGCGTATCTGGGGTGGGGAGGCAAAGCAAATGTCACATAGGATTATAGTAGTTTTTTTTGCATTGATTTTGGTGGGCTGTAGTGTGCCACCGATCAATCTCTTTAGGGGAAGCAGTACACTTTCTCTGCTTTCGCTTCCTTCTGTTGACAAGGGATATGTCAATCTCAAAACCCGCGTGATCACGACACAAAAAGAGTACAGAGCTTTTCTCTCCGCAATTGATACCCAAAGGTACTGGGAACACAAGGTTGCTTTTGGAATGAAGGTTGCCAAGGCGCATATTGACTTCCGCAAAGAAAACTTGCTGATATACAGACATAGGAGCAGAGGATCCAAGGCTGTCAGCGTCAAAACAGCTTCTCGCAATGAAAACAATGTGACGGTAGAGATCACAGAGTCAAGTGAGACACTTCCTGCGCGTGCAGCACAGGCATTTTTCTATAAAGTTTCCAAAAAGATCCCCAAGGTACGTTTCCGAAGTAAGCAGCGGGTGGTTACAGTCAAAAATACCAAGAGCAGCTCCACGGTGCCCAAAGAGTGTATCGCATGGTATGACGGCTGTAACCACTGTATCCGCTCAAGTACCGGCAGGGCACTGTGTACCAAACGATACTGTAAGAAAAAGGATCCTTTCCGCTGCGTAAAATGGCAATAGACTATTCCATTGGAAGTAATCTGCTATAATACCGTATGAAAGTAGCCTATATTACAGATGAGATTTATCTAGAACATGATACGGGTATTGGACATCCTGAGTCAGTACAAAGACTCCTGTCAATCAACAAGGCAGTAGCATCTCTTCTACCACAGCTGATCAGTGTAGAGCCGATTTTCGCCTCGACAGATATTCTCCGTTTGGTTCACACACCTGCACATATTGCCTTAATTCAAGAAGCTTCAGAGACTGCCTCGCCTATCGATTCTGATACTGTTTGCAGTAGGGTGTCTTATAGGGCGGCGTGTAAAGCCGTAGGTGCAGGTATTGTCGCACTGGATGGCATCAAATCGGGTAGGTTTGATCGGGCTTTTTGTGCAGTAAGACCTCCCGGTCACCATGCTACACCTGAGCGTGCAATGGGCTTCTGTCTTTTCAATAATATTGCTATCGCAGCCAAATATGCCCAGAAAATAGGCTATGAAAAGGTAATGATCGTTGATTTTGATGTCCATCACGGCAATGGTACGCAGGATACGTTTTATGAAGAGGATATAGTCTTTTACTTCTCCTCCCATCAGGCCTTTGCCTATCCGGGTACGGGTGCTGAAGGGGATTGTGGTATTGGTGCAGGGATAGGCTATACTGCCAATCACCCCGTGATGCCGGACAGTGGAGACAGAGAGCTTCTGGAGATTTATGAACACGACCTCCCTGAGGCGGTAAGGGTATTTTCTCCGGAGATCATTTTGGTTTCTGCCGGCTATGATCTGCATGAGAGTGACCCATTGGCGCAGTTGCATGTGAGCACAGAAGGGGTTAGGAGGATCGTCCGTCAGATACTGGGCAGCACGGATGTGCCTTTTGTGTTCTTTTTGGAAGGTGGGTATGATGTAGATGCGCTGGGTAGCAATGTCCATGTCACACTGGAAGAGATGCTGAGCCAAAATCCGTAAAAGGGGATAGTTGTTAGCGAAAAGTGGCTATAATCATCTCTATTATCCCGGATTATGCAATTCTATTGCATAATCCGGGATTATCATTTGGGGCAGAAGATGAAAAAAATCTCTATTTTACTTTTTATGATCGGACTCTCTGTATTGTATGCTGAGAAGCTTGAGATCACTGCAGATAAATTTATCGCCAAAGATGCAGACAAGGCAGTACGTTTTTTGGGGAATGCACAGATCATTCAGGGGAAAACAAAGGTCAATGCAGCCCGGATCATTGTCTACTTCAATGAAGACAACAGTACACAAAAGTATAGTGCATTGGGTGGCGTACGCTTCCATATCAAGAAATCAGCAGCGAACTATCAGGGGAGTTGTAGTGAAATGCTCTATTTTCCCAAAAAGAAAATGTATATCCTCAAAGGAAATGTCAAAGTAAAGGATCGACAGAATCAAAGGGATATTACCGCGAGTAAAGTGGAGATACATAGTAAAACAGGTGCTTTCAGTATAGAAGGCAGCAAAAAAACTGCTGCCAAATTAACCTTTGAGATGAAGTAGGAAAAACAATGCTAAACCCAAGAGTGGTCAATTCGACCTTTATTAAATCTGCACAGAGTATCGCTGATTCACTGGATGACAGTGTCAGCGAAGTGGTTTATATCGGTCGATCCAATGTGGGAAAAAGTTCGACAATCAATACCCTTGCCAAACGAAAAAACCTGGCCAAAAGTTCCTCTACTCCTGGAAAAACGCAATTGATCAATTTCTTTGAAATAGAGTATAGAGTGGGGGAGACTCCGTATTTTTTACGCTATGTGGATCTTCCCGGGTTTGGTTATGCCAAGGTCTCCAAAACACTCAAGCAAATCTGGCAGAAAAATCTGGTAGAGTTTATAGAGAAACGTGTCTCTATTCGTCTTTTTATTCATCTGCGCGATGCCAGACATCCCAATGCCAAAATAGACAATGAAGTGGAGGAGTATATTAAAAGCTTTATCCGCCCAGATCAGCGATACTTGGCACTTTTTACCAAAATTGATAAGCTCAACACCAAAGAAAAAACAGCACTGAGAAAAAAGTTTCCTGATTCTATCTTCATCTCCAATTCCAAAAAAATTGGTGTGGAGAAGGTGCATCAGGAGATACTTGAAACGATATTTGGGGCGAGTATCTCATGACGTTGAGCAAAGCAAATTTGAGGGATATCCCAGCTATGCTGAACTTGGTCGCCGATGAAGTCAAGAGTGGGGTGATACTGGATCGCAGTGCAGATGAGATCGCTACCAATATCCGATCATATGTTCTGGCAAAAGAAGAGGGAGAGCTGGTAGGGTACACGGCACTGCATGTGCATTCTCCTCGCTTGGCAGAGGTGAGAAGCTTGATAGTGGATGAGGCATTTAGGGGTCGGTCTGTGGGTAGAAAAATGGTGCAGTTTGCCATAGATGAGGCTAGGGATCTAGGACTTGAAGAGATATTGGTCCTCACCTATCTCCCCCAATTTTTTCTCAAAATGGGCTTTGAAGAGATCGCCAAAGAGAGTATACCCGAGCAGAAGATCTGGGCAGACTGTATCAAGTGTATTCATTTTCCTGTTTGTAATGAGATCTCTTTGATGTATCGTGTAGATACCAAAGGATAAAGCCTGTGGGAAGCAAGATACTGTGGATACTTGTCTGGGCAACCATAGGGTGCTTTGTTCTCTTCTATCCTATACTGATATCCATGTATGTATTTCTGCCACTTTTTATAGGTTTTGCCGGCTATATGGTTATTTGGGGCATAGATGGCCATGGGGTGCGATATATCTGGTTTCCTCTGCTTTATTTGTTGAACCTGGAAGCCAATCTTTCTCTGCCGATGTTTCTCTCATTGTTGGCGATACTGCTTTTTTACCTTACGATTTATGAAAAGATACGCTACTTCAAGCGCTGTTCTGTGTGTGTAGGATTACTTTCCGTCGTGGCGATAGATATCTACTATCTCATTTTGTTGCTGGGGTATGATTTTATTTTTGATACCACAAGTATTTTTATCAATTCCTTGCTACTCTACTCACTGGTCTTTGATCTCATTTTTGTGGTGCTCCTATGAGGTACAAAATTGTTATACTACTTTTTCTAGGTGTCTGGGCTCTCATGATAGGGAGGCTGTATCAGGTCAGTATCAAATCCGGATTTTACTACGAAAAACTTGCCAAGGAGAATATCGAAAGAAAGGAGTACATTAAGCCTGTCCGTGGAGAGATCGTGGATACAGATGGAAATTTTCTGGCGATCAACAAGATAGGATTCTCTCTCTCAATCGCCCCGCACCTCAGTATCAAGAAAGGTGAGCTTCAGAAGGTTATTGCGGAGGTGCAGGCTGTATTTCCTGATATCAATGGCAGTGTCATGAAAGAAGTGTACCGAAAGCATAGCTCTGCGTATAACCATAAGTTTATCAAGGTGATCGAGTTTGTTTCCTATAATGACATGATGAAGGTTTATCCCAGCCTCAGTCTCAATGCCTCTATTAAAATAGAAGCAGAGACAAAGCGTCACTATCCTTATGGACAGTATGCGGCACATATCGTTGGCTATATTGGACGCTCCAACAAAAAAGAGAATGATAAAGATCCTGTAGCAAAAGCAGTGGGGAAGGCAGGCAAGAGTGGTCTGGAGCGATACTATAATGCACTATTGGAAGGAGAACTCGGATATATTGTGACCAAGGTCAATGCACGAAACAAGGCACTGGAGATTTTGGAGCAAAAAGAGCCCGTCAGCAACAGAAACCTCATGCTAAACCTCGATATGAAGTTGCAAAAGTATGTACATCTGCTTCTAAAAAAGAAAGCTGCAATTGTGGTGGTGATGAGAAGTACAGGAGAGGTACTCTCCGCTGTCAGCAACCCCAGCTATAACCCCAATCTTTTTGTAGATGGTATCAGTGTCAAAAACTGGAAAGCCCTTCAGCAAAACCTTGGACATCCCTTTACCAATAAATTTATCCATGCAGTATACCCTCCAGGCTCAGTCATCAAGATGGGGATTGCCCTTTCCGCATCTAAATACGGTAAAGGTGTACTGGAGAAAGAAGAGAAATGCGTAGGCTTTATCAAGATAGGCAAAAGTAAACATAAGTTTAGGTGCTGGTCCAAATGGGGGCATGGTGATGTGGATTTGAGGCGTTCTGTCCGTGAGAGCTGTGATGTATACTACTATAACAAGAGTTTGGAGGTCGGTATAGACAATATTGCCAAAACACTCAAAAGTATCGGTCTTGGTGTCAAGACAGGGATAGATCTTCCGTCCGAATACAACGGTATTATTCCAGATAAGGCATGGAAGAAAAAGCGTTATGGCTTGCCATGGTATATGGGCGAGACGGTAATTGCGGCGATCGGACAAGGGTATGACAATATCACACCGATGCAGGTTACCAGGTATATGGCATTTTTGGCAACTGGCAAGCTCGTTACGCCGATGCTGGCAAAAAAGATCAATGGTAATCCTGTCAAAATACCTTCCAAAAAGGTACACTTTAATACCGAGCATATGAAGCAGATCCGACTGGGTATGTATGATGTCTGCAATGTCAAATCCGGTACTGCTTACAAAACCATGTCGAAGCTACCTATCAAGGTGGCAGGCAAAACCGGTACGGCACAGGTAGTATCTATTCCTCAGGATGTCAAAAAGAGGGTCAAAGAAGAGGATTTGGTCTACTTTAAGCGTTCCCATGCCTGGATCACTACCTATGCGCCCTTCAAGAGACCGGAATATGTTGTTACTGTATTGTTGGAGCATGGGGGGCATGGCGGTAGCAGTGCTGGTCCAATCGCGGGAGATATTTATAAATGGCTTTATTATAATGGATACTTCAAAAAGCATCCACTGGAAAAAGTGCAAGCTGAACTCAAAGCTGCCCAAGAAGAGAGCAACACTACCCATCCGGAATCAAACTAATTCAAAGCGTTTTGCTTCTCTGTTCTTGATCACCTGATCAAAGGTGCCGATCACTCCATTCATAGAGATATATGTGCCATCTGTGATGTGAGATTGTAGATATCCATAGGCCATGGCTACATTGGCGGTGGCTTCTACTTTGTCTACTCTGTAAGGGATCATGGCACCGGTAAAGATCACACGCTTGGAGAGTTTGGCAGCATCGATCACTTGGGCACTGAGATCTATGGTATCTGTGCCGTGGATCACAATGATATCCTTGTAGTTGCTTTGGCGTATCGTCTCCAGAAGCAGTGCTCTGTCTGTATCATCCATATCCAGTGAGTCTTTGCCTATGATGGTGCCGATCTCAAAGTCTGTCCGCCATTTTTTTGCCAGCTCTTTCAGTGTGCTCGCCTCTGTATCGATAGCGATTTCTCCGCTCTTCTCACTGTAGTGCTTGTTGAAGGTACCGCCGGTTGAGAGTATGAGTATTTTTTTCATCCTGTTTCCT
>Ga0256827_10001925_pt1 | contig 13418 bp, 13 predicted proteins | sample CV84metaG_FD_185977 | JGI IMG/M metagenome (GOLD analysis project Ga0256827, IMG submission 185977) | Hydrothermal vent microbial communities from East Pacific Rise, Pacific Ocean - CV84 | ecosystem: Environmental > Aquatic > Marine > Hydrothermal vents | place: Pacific Ocean: East Pacific Rise... | reverse complement strand
AAAAGCCGTTAAGGAATTATCGGAAAAAGGACAGCAAATACAATCGGAACAAGATGTTTTAAAAGACCCTTTGGTTTTGGAATTTCTAAATATCAGACAAGAAGAAAAATATTCTGAAAATGATTTAGAAACAGCTATAATCAATAATTTGGGCGAATTTTTACTCGAATTGGGTAAAGGATTTACGTTTGTAGCTCGTCAACAACGTATATCGTCAGGAACAGAGCATTTCTATATCGATTTGGTATTCTATAATCGTTTACTACGTTCATTTGTAATAATAGACCTTAAAATAGGAAAACTAAAACATCAAGACATTGGACAAATGCAGATGTATGTTAATTATTATGATAGAGAAGTTAAAACAGAAAATGAAAATCCGACAATTGGAATAATTTTATGTAAAGAAAATGATGATTTTGTAGTAGAATATACTTTACCAGAGGATAATAAACAGATTTTCGCAAATGAATACAAATTATATCTACCTGATAAAAAAGAACTTCAAAAATTATTAGAAAAATATTTATAAAATTAAGATACAATAAAATGTGCTTAGTTCCATTTTGGAACATACCACTCAACACAGTGCTATTGGCAGAAAAACGCAAACAAAACATACCTCAATAAAAACCTCCAAAACTGTAACATTAGGTAATAAGTATAAAAAATCTTAAAACGAACTATCGACAAAAGATAATTCTCAATTCACAAATCCAATCCCTCGCTACAATTTCTACAAATTTCTATAGCAGCTCTATTTTCTGTTATTTGAGTACGGAAATTTTTATACAAAGTGTTTTGTTCTATTTCGGATAAGGTATTTTGTTTTATGTTTCCAAAAATATGTTCTGCATCCTTATCAAAACAGCAGGGAACAAGATTTAAGTCTTGAGTTATTACTGCCGAATGCCACATTCTCCAACAGCGATTAGGGAAATTGCTTTTTATTTTCCACCGAGCATCTTTATCCTTTTTATATCTCGCATACTTATCTATAGTAGGAACAATCTCGTCTGCATTTTCCAAATGATAAAGCTGTGCTGTTTTAAAAGATAGCTTATCGACATTCATAGCTTTTGCCATTGCTTTTATCTCTGGTATTTGATGCTCGTTAAAACGAAATACCAAAAACTGAAAAACAAGCTGCGGATTATTCCTTTTTAATTTCTTTTTCCAATAAACAATCTCCTTTGTTGCCGATAATACTTTTGCTAAATCTCCACCTACTCGATAACGCTCAAAGACCTCTTGCGTTGTTCCATCTATAGAAATTAAAATTCTATCTAAACCCGACAAAACAATTTCTTTGGCTATCTCCTTATTTATTAATTGAGCATTGGTAGAGGTCGAAGTGAAAATCTTATTACAATGTGCTACATTTACCATTTGCAACAAATCCTTATTCAAAAAAGGCTCTCCTTGAAAATAAAAATTCAAATAAATCAGTGATGATTTCTTTTCTGCTATCAGTTTTTCAAAAGCATCAAAAGGAAATTTCCCCTTTCCTCTCTGCAAAGAAGCCATTCCTGTCGGACATTCCGGACAAGACAAGTTACAAGAATTGATAGGCTCTATAGAAAGAGCTGCATATTCGCCCCAACGAATATTTTTATGAAGCAAAGTAGACAGCAAATAAGAAATAGCTAAAAGAAAATAATTGTAAATCTTATAAAAGGTGATATATCTAAAATAATTAATCAATACTTGGCTTTTTTTAATATCTAAATTCTTATTTTCGTAAAGTAAGACATTAATATTTTTTTATTCAAATTTAAGAACAAAATTCGTTTTATGAAACATTACCTAACAGACACTCACGCCCACATATATGCCGAAGAATTTGATAAGGACAGAAAAGATGTCGTAGCAAACGCTTTTCGTCAAGGCGTAAAAAAAATATTACTTCCCAATATCGATAGCAGTACAATTACTGCAATGCTAAGTTTAAGCCAACAATACCCCGATAATATTTATCCAATGATGGGTTTACACCCTACCTCTGTAAAAGAAGACTTTGAAAACGAATTGCAAATAGTCCGTAAATATTTACAAGAAGAGAAATTTTATGCCATTGGCGAAATTGGTATCGATTTATATTGGGACCAAACTTTTGTTACTGAACAAAAAATAGCCTTTGAAAAACAAATAGACTTAGCCATCGAACATAAGCTACCTATTGTGATACACGCACGAGAATCTTTTAATGAGATTTTTGAGATAATGGATAAGAAATGGAACGCTGATTTAAAAGGTGTTTTTCATTCTTTTACAGGAAATCAAGAGCAAGCCGATAAAATTATTAATGATTATCAATTCTATATAGGTATAAATGGTATTCTTACTTTTAAAAACAGTAATTTATCGGAGGTTGTAAAAAATATAAATCTACAACATATTTTATTAGAGACCGATGCGCCCTATCTTGCTCCCGTACCCAAAAGAGGAAAGCGAAACGAAAGTAGTTTTGTGTATCATACCGCTCTTAAAATGGCAGAAATTCACCAAATACCACTCGACGAATTGGCTCGTATTACCACAGAAAATGCCGAAAATTTATTTCATTTTCCGATAAAACTTACAGAAAAATAAATAACTTACAGCCCTCTAAAAAAAAGCACGAAACAAAATGAAAACAAAAATATTACTCATATATACAGGAGGAACTATAGGAATGGTTCGTGATAGCGAGACAAAAAGCCTTGTCCCTTTAAATTTTAAAGAATTGACAAAGCAAGTTCCTGAGCTTAATTTTTTCGATTACGAAATAGAAAGTTTTGAATTTGAAGAGCCTATTGATTCCTCGAATGTCAATCCTGATTTTTGGATAGATTTAGTAAATATTATAGAAGAAAAATATGAGCAATACGATGGTTTTGTTATTCTGCACGGTACAGATACAATGGCACACACCGCCTCTGCACTTAGCTTTATGATACAAAACTTACACAAACCAATTATCCTAACAGGCTCACAATTGCCCATAGGGACGATTCGTACCGATGGAAAAGAAAATTTGATAACAGCTATAGAAATAGCCGCTACACAAAAAGACGATTTGCACGAAGTCGCCGTATGTTTTAGCAACAAACTCTATCGAGGCAATCGTATTACAAAGCACAATGCCGAATATTTTAACGCATTTAGCTCCGACAATTACCCACCTTTAGCAGAAATTGGAATTAATATTCGTTTAAAGAAGAATTATATTCTACCCAAAAGCAATAAAGAAACTATTTTTTACAAAAAGTTAAATAATAACATTGCCATACTAAAGGTTTTCCCAGGTATGCACCCTTCCTATATTAAGAGTATTCTAAATATAGAAAATATACAAGCGGTTGTTTTAGAAACTTATGGCGCAGGAAATGCACCTACCGAAGATTATTTTATCAAAGAAATTGATAAAGCGATAAAAAAAGGTATCAACATTATTAATGTTACCCAATGCCAAGCAGGTTCGGTACACCAAGGACAGTACGAAACCAGCCTTTCCTTAAAAAACATGGGTGTTATTAGCGCAAAAGATATGACTTTAGAGGCAACAATCACAAAGCTTATGCATCTATTAGGCAACGATTTAGACAGCACTAAAATAAAACAGTCGTTTTCAGAATCTATCAGTGGCGAAATCTCTAAAAAATAAGTTCTTGCAAAATCATTTTTTTTTGTATTTTGCGATGCCTTTAAGGAAAGGAGATATGGCCGAGTGGCTTAAGGCGCACGCTTGGAAAGCGTGTATACCTGTGAGGGTATCGGGGGTTCGAATCCCTCTATCTCCGCAATAATTATTTTGTTAATTTAGTATAATTAGTATATTTTTGTTTTATAAATCAAAACTATTAAAATAGACCATGAAAAAGTTTTTCGCATTATTCGCATTATTTGGAATGCTAACGTTCGGTTTAAACAACACAGTGTTGGCCGAAGAAGGAATTGAGAACACAGCAGACTCAACTATTAGTACTGCTGCAGATAGCAATACTACTGCTCAAGCAGATACTGTTGCCAAAGAAGAAACAGTTGCTGAAGAAACAACAGAAGACAAACCAGCAGACGTTGTTGAGACTCCTGGTTTTCATCAACAGTTAAAACAAAAATTCATCGAAGGGGGACCTGGATTTATGAGTTTTGTATTAATTTCTTTAATATTAGGTTTGGCAATTGCTATTGAGAGAATTATATATTTGAATTTAGCTTCTACCAACACTACAAAACTTTTAGTTAAAATAGAAGATGCTCTTAATAACGGAGGTACTGATGCAGCTAAAGAAGTTTGTAGAAATACTCCTGGTCCAGTTGCTTCTATTTTCTACCAAGGCTTAGACCGATTCGACAGTAACGACCCTAACACAATAGAAATTGTTGAGAAATCAGTTGTTGCTTATGGCGGTGTTCAAATGGGACGTTTAGAAAAAGGATTAACATGGATTGCTTTATTTATCGCATTGGCTCCTATGTTAGGATTTATGGGTACTGTAATCGGTATGATTTCGGCCTTTGATGCTATCGAAGTTGCTGGTGACATTTCTCCAACATTGGTTGCTGGAGGTATTAAAGTAGCCTTGATTACAACAGTATCTGGACTTGTAGTTGCTATGATTCTTCAAGTATTCTACAACTATATTGTATCCAAAATAGATAGTATTGTTAACGATATGGAAGATGCTTCTATTTCTTTAATAGATATCTTAACTAAGTATAAAGCTTAATTTTAAAGATATTATCATGGATAATAAAATTATTAAAATAGTACAAATATTAATGTATGTTCTCTTTGGTATATCCATAGCATTATTCGCTATGTTTTATCTTGGAGGAGAACAAAGCATTACTTTTTCTAACGAAAAAGAAGCTATCTACCCAATATATACCGACTTGGTAATGTATTGGTCTTATATACTATTTGCTATATCCGTTGTAGCAACATTAGGCTTTGCTATTATATACGTTATTTTTAATTTCAACAAAGCTAAAAATGCTCTTATTGGTATTGTAGCTCTTGCTATTATTTCTTTTATTGCATATTTAATGGCAAGTGGTGCTATTCCTCATTTTCATGGAGTAGAAAAATTCCATATTACCGAAAGTCTTTCTAAATTGGTAGGTTCTGGTCTTTACCTAACATACCTATTACTTGGACTATCTGTATTAGGAGTTATTTATACTGAAATATCTAAAAGTTTTAAATAAATTATGGCTAGACGAGACACACCTGAGGTACCCTCTGGAGCAATGGCAGATATAGCATTTATGTTGCTTATCTTTTTCCTTGTAGCTACTACAATGGATGTAGATTCTGGATTGGCTCGTAAGCTTCCTCCTAAAGCTGACCAAGAAGATACTGACACCCCTCCTATTAAGGAGCGAAATGTTCTGATTGTACAGATTAACAGTATGAACAAATTGGCTGTAGAAGGAGAACCTTTAGATGTTAGTTTATTAAAAGATAAGGCTAAAGAATTTATTGCAAATCCTAACAGAGATGATAATTTACCAGAATTTGAGAAAAAAGAAATTCCGTTTTTTGGTAATGTAGATGTTAGTAAAGGGGTTATTTCTTTACAGAATGACAATGGTACTTCTTACGAAACATATATAGCTGTTCAAAATGAATTGATAAAAGCTTATAACGAACTTCGTGAAGAAAAATCTATTAGTAAATTTCATAAGTCTTATGCTGATTTAAATGAGGAACAACAAAAAGCTATACGAAAGCTTTATCCTCAGAAAATATCGGAGGCAGAACCTAAAAACATAGGAAAATAATATGGCTAAGTTTACAAGAAAAGGAAAAGGCGGAATGCCTGCTATCTCAACAGCATCATTACCAGATATTGTTTTTATGTTGCTGTTCTTTTTTATGGTTACAACTGTAATGCGTACGGCAGACTTAAAAGTTATTAATCACGTACCTAAAGCTACTGAGCTTAAAAAGTTAGAAAAAAAATCTTTGGTTAGTTACATCTATGTAGGTGAACCCAAAAAGCAATTTCGAAAACTTTTTGGTACTGAGCCAAGAATACAGCTTAACGATGCTTTTGCAAAAGTAAGTGACATTGACCAATTTATTATCAGCGAAAGAGAAGCTCGCGACGAAAAGGAAGTGCCTTTTATGACAACCTCTCTTAAAGTAGATGCTGAAGTAAAGATGGGTATTGTTACCGAAATAAAACAAGCATTACGAGAAGCTAATGCGCTAAAGATTAATTACTCTACAAAGAAAGACGTTAAATAAAGTTTTATACTTTTTATATAATAAAAAAAGCTATCCTTTGGGTAGCTTTTTTTATTTGGCAATATCTTCTACAAATTGTTCTAAAAAATAATTAAACAACTTATACTTTTCCCACATAGGTGAATTTCCTGCCTCAGAAATATAATGTATTTTATTCCTCCACAAAAGTTCCTCTATCCTACTATCTTCAAGATAATTTCGATTTATCATTCTATCTTTATCGCCATTAAGAAGCGTAATAGGTATTTTTAAATTTCTAAGAATATTAAAATCGTTGGTTTTATCATTCTTAAAAGACTCATAAAGGTAAGTTCTAAAATTAGGATCTGTATTTTTAATATTATCTACAAACATTATCTCAGCAACATCATCTTTACTAATATATTCTTGTGCAAGTACACTTACCTCAACCTCTGTCAATCGTCCTTTATAAAACAATTTAAAAACCTCATCTACATTATAAGCTTTTTCTATTTCTTGATAAGAATTTAAAGGCGCTGCTCCAAGCATCATCAAGCCTTTTACTTTTCCCGATTTTGCTGCTGCTCGAATAGCTATATGCGCACCCATACCATGCCCACAAAGGATGCATTCTTCAAAATCAGAAAATTGCAAAATAGCAGCCACCATATCAGACATACTTGCAATATTATAATACTCCTCTGGTTTAAACGAAAAATCGGAAGCTCCATGCCCTGGCATATCTATCGACATAAAACGATATTTCTTTGCCTGTTCGCTCATCATTTGCCAATAAAAAGATGCTGCTCCTATAGAATTGGCGTGTAAAAAAACAACAGGATAGCCTTCTCCATCAGATTGATAAGTAGCTATATTTAAATTATATACTTCTAACTTTTTAAATTTCAAGGCATTATATTTTATTAATTATTCATATCTAAGTGCTTCGATAGGATCTAATTTTGAAGCTTGAATGGCAGGAACAACACCCGATAATAAACCAACTACCAAGCAAAGCAATACACCTCCTATCATCCACATCCACGGGATTACAAAAGGACCTCCTATGATAAGTGCTACTACATTTCCTATAATTATTCCTAAAATAATTCCTAAAACTCCGCCTAACTCTCCTATCAAAATAGATTCTATCAAAAATTGCTGTCTTATCAGATAGTTTTTAGCTCCTAATGCTTTTCTTGTCCCTATCTCTCTAGTTCTTTCTTTTACAGAAATCAACATAATATTTAAAAGACTAATTGTTGCTCCTAACAAAGTAATAATTCCTATAATTGTTGCTGCAAGAGTAACATATTGTATATTTTGCATCATCATCTTTATTAAATTATCACTTTTCTTTATCGTAAAATTATTAGCGTCTTTGGGTGATAAATTTCTTATTCGTCGAAAAACACCTTCTGCTTCCTCCATATATTGTGTTATGGAATCATTTTTTTGTGGCATTACATTAATAGCATACGACATTGAAGGAGAGGAAAAATATTGCCGAACATTTTGAATAGGAAGAATACACATTTTATCGGTACCCATAGACATATTGCTTCCTTTAGTTTGCAAGACACCTATCACCAAATATCGACCTTTACCTATACTTATTTCTTTATGAATAGGATTTTGTTTTGCAAAAGCCAAATCGGACAATTGTTTTCCTATTACTACAACATGTTTACCTGTAAGTGCTTCATTTTTAGATATAAATCGCCCTGCATACAAATCATTTCCTGTTGTCAAAAGATAATTCTCATCAGCTCCTACTACAGGAATATTTGGATTTGATTTGTAATTTTTAGATTTAACAACTGCCGAGCTACTCGCTTTTACCGACAAACTTACAACTGCTTTTTGATGATATTTCTTTTTAAAATCTATAGCTTCGGTATAACGAATTTTCTCAAATAATTTGGTTTCTCTTTTATTTCTATGTCCTTGTTTTTTAATTACCCAATTTTCAATAGTAAAAGTATTGGAACCCATCGTTGTAAACTGGTTTGTTAAAGAAGATTCTATTGCATCTATAGCTGTTAATATACCCACCAAAGCCATTATACCAATAGCTATTATCAAGATTGTCAATATAGAACGAAGTTTATTTGCCTTTAATGATGAAAAAGCAATAATAAAATTTTCTATAAAAGCAGATATTATGATTTTTTTAGATTTCATTCTTCTCAAAAATACAAATTTATTTCTTCTTATGATAATTTACTATTACTTTAGCGACTAATTAAAATAAAAACTATAAACAACAATGAGAAAACTATTATTTATTTTACCGGCTATATTAATTACAATGATATCTTGTAATCAGCCACAAGAAAAAAATGAAACTATGGAAATTAAATCTGATTTAGATTCTTTAAGTTATGCTTTAGGAGTAGACATTGCGTCTAATTTTAAACAAGCAAAAATCGACACTATCAATACAAAAGCTATGGCTCAGGCTATGGATGATTTTTTTAAAGGTGGCGAAACTGTAATAAGTGAAGCAAAAGCTAAAGAAATTATTAGTGCTTTTATTCAAGAACAAACTAAAAAGCAATATGATGATGTTATTGCAAAGGGAGAAAAGTTTTTAGAAGAAAATGGTAAACGAGAAGGTGTCATCACTACAACAAGTGGGTTGCAATATGAGGTTATCAAAGAAGGAAATGGAGAGACTCCTACAGCAACTTCTAGAGTATCTGTTACCTATACTGGAAGATTCTTAGACGGAACTATTTTCGACTCCAACGAAGGAAAAGATCCTATTACATTTGGCACTAACCAAGTAATACCAGGATGGTCTGAGGGTTTACAACTTATGAAAGTAGGTGCTAAATATAAATTCTATATCCCTTATAACTTAGCTTACGGCGAAAGAGGATTTGGACAAAGTATTCCTCCTTATTCTACTTTAATTTTTGAAGTTGAATTACACGCTATAGAAAAATAAAACAAGTTTTTAAGCATAAAAAAAGCTCGGAAATTTTAAAATTTCCGAGCTTTTTTTTAGAGTGAAAAGTCATTTATAACCTTCCCATTTGTCCGTTATCGTAAACACCATCTTTTAACTTTTGATGGCAAGCTGAAAAAGCTTTTATTGTATAATCAACATCTTCCAAACTATGCATTGCTGTAGGTATCAATCTCAAAAGCACTACACCCTTAGGAACTACAGGATAAAGTACACCCGAACAAAATACAGCATAATTTTCTCTTAAATCCATCATTAAATTGGCTGCCTCTATCGGATTCCCATTTAAGAAAACGGGAGTTACTGGCGATTCTGTATTTCCTAAATTAAAGCCTGCATCTTTAAGCCCTTTTTGCAAAGCATTAACAATTGTCCACAAATCATCTTTTAAAGATTTCTTTGTTTGCAATAACTCTAAACGCTTTAATGCTCCTTTTACCATAGGCATTGGCAAGGATTTAGCAAAAATCTGAGAGCGCATTGTATAATGCAAATATCCTATAATATCCTCATCAGCAGCTATAAAAGCTCCTATCCCAGCCATTGATTTGGCAAAGGTAGAGAAATACAAATCGATACCATCTTGTACTCCAAAATGCTCTCCTGTTCCTGCCCCTGTCTTTCCCATTGTTCCAAAGCCATGTGCATCGTCTACCAAAAATCTAAAATCAAAATCTTTTTTTAGAGCAACTATTTCGTCTAGCTTACCTAAATCTCCCATCATACCATAAACACCTTCGGTAATTACCAAGATTCCTCCCCCTGTTTCCTCTGCTGCTTTTTCAGCAAATGTCAACATTTTAGCACATTTATCTATCTCGTTATGTGGGAAACGATAACTTTTTCCTCCTTTAGCTTTATGAAGAAAAATACCATCCATAATACTTGCATGACACTCAGAGTCGTAAACAATAATATCTTTTCTATCAACCATTGCATCTATAATAGACATAATACCTTGATAGCCATAATTTAAAAGATAACCAGCTGGTTTGCCTACAAAATGTGCCAATTTAGTTTCCAACTCTTCGTGTACCGAAGTTTGCCCCGACATCATTCTAGCTCCCATAGGATAAGCCATTCCGTACTCTTTAGCCGCATCAGCATCAGCCTTACGAACCTCTGGATCGTTGGCTAATCCAATATAATTATTTAAACTCCAAACCAATACTTCTTTTCCTCTAAATTTCATTCTTGGCGCTATTTCTCCTTCCAATTTAGGAAAAGCAAAATATCCATGAGCATCATCAGCATATTTACCTAATGGTCCCTTATTGTCTAATCTTCTTTCAAATATATCCACGATATTATATGTTTTTTGTTTTTACTATCACAAATTTACATTTTTTAATGAATTTCTAAAGAAATCAGCAATAGTATTATTATTTTTTTTAAACAGTTCGTTTTTAATTAATATTAAACTTCGATTTTTCTAGCTTTTCTTTTGCATAATTTAAGGTTAATTCAAATTTTTTCTTCTTTGTAGAAGGTAATTCAAACATTGCATCGGTCATTATTGTTTCACAAATAGAACGCAAACCTCTTGCTCCTAATTTATATTCGATAGCTTTTTCTACAATGTAATCAAAAACGCCATCTTCAAAAGTTAAAGCAATATCATCTATCTCAAATATTTTAAGATACTGTTTTACAATAGCATTTTTAGGCTCTGTAAGTATCGATTTCAAAGCTTCTTTGTCTAATTTATCCAAATGTGTCAATACAGGAAGTCGCCCTATTATTTCGGGTATCAAACCAAAAGACTTTAAATCCATTGGGGTGATGTATCGCAAAAAATTTTGCTTGTCTATTTCTTTATGTTTTTCTTGTGAGCCAAAACCCACAATTTTTGTATTTAATCTATGTGCTATTTTTTTCTCTATACCATCAAAGGCTCCACCTGCTATAAACAATATATTTTTTGTATTAACAGGTATTGTTTTTTGATCTGGATGTTTTCGTCCTCCCTGCGGTGGAACATTTACAATAGAGCCTTCCAATAATTTTAACAAACCTTGCTGAACCCCTTCTCCAGAAACATCTCTCGTTATCGACGGGTTATCGCTCTTTCTTGCTATTTTGTCTAATTCATCTATAAAGATAATTCCTCTTTCTGCAGCTTCTACATCATAATCGGCAGCTTGCAACAACTTTGTAAGCAAACTCTCTACATCTTCTCCTACATATCCTGCTTCTGTCATTACTGTTGCATCAACAATAGCAAAAGGAACGTGCAACAAACGAGCAATAGTTTTGGCTAAAAGTGTTTTTCCTGTTCCCGTTTCACCTACCATTATAATATTGGATTTTTCTATCTCAACATCTTCTTCTATTTCGGGATGCAATATTCTTTTGTAATGGTTATAAACAGCAACTGATAAGATTTTTTTAGCATCATTTTGCCCAATTACATATTGGTCTAAAAAATCTTTAATTTCTTTTGGCTTCTTTATTTCTATATTTTTTGCATCAAAAGGCGAAGCTTTATCTTCTTTATCTTCCATTAAAATATTAGAAGCTTGTTCTACACAAGCATCACAAATAAAACCAGACACTCCTCTTATCAAAAGATTTACATCTTTTTCTGCTCTGCCACAAAATGAACATTTATCCATTGTTACGCTATTTTATTAAACAAAAAACTGCCGACAAAATACCAGCAGTTTTAATAAATTTATATTGGTATTTTATTGATTATTTTTTTCTTTCTAGAATTTCATCAATCATACCATATTCCTTAGCTTCTTTTGCTATCATCCAATAATCTCTATCAGAATCTTTTTCTATTTTTTTGATTGTATTTCCACTATGCTTAGCTATAATCTCGTACAATTCATTTTTCAATTTCTTAATCTCACGAGCTGTTATCTCAATATCTGAAGCTTGCCCAGAAGCACCTCCCATAGGCTGGTGAATCATTACTCTAGAATGAGGCAAAGCAGATCTTTTACCTTTTTCTCCAGCTGTAAGTAAAACAGCTGCCATAGAAGCAGCCATACCTGTACAAATAGTAGCTACATCAGAAGCTATATACTGCATAGTATCGTAAATACCTAAACCTGCATAAACAGATCCTCCTGGCGAATTGATATAAATTTGTATATCTTTTTCTGGATCTGATGACTCTAAAAATAATAATTGAGCTTGAATAATATTTGCTACATAATCATCTATTGGTAATCCCAAAAATATAATTCTATCCATCATCAATCTCGAAAAAACATCCATCGAAGCAATATTCAATTGACGTTCTTCTATAATTGTTGGCGAAATATAATTATTTAAAACAGAGGTGTACTTATCTAAAGACAAACTACTTATTCCTCTATCTTTTAATGCAAATTTTTTAAATTCATTATCCATAATTACTCAATTTTATAATAGTTCGTTAAAAGGATTATTTTTTATCAAAGAATTTCATAAACTCATCGTATGCTATTTCTTTTGTATCCAATTTTACAGTTTCTTTTACAAAAGCTACAACTTTATTTTCTATTGCTCTCTCTTCCAATCTTCGTTTTTCTTCTTTCTTCTGTAGCATTTCTTTAGCAAAACTTTCCAAATATTCATCTGGAATACTTACAGAACCATACATTTGGAATTGTGCTTTAGCATATTCTTTAGCAACTTCCAATATCTCTTCTTCAGAAGTTTCTAATTTGTGGTCTTTAACAAGTTTTCCTTTTATCAATTGCCATTTCATATCCTCTTGAAACATTGGATATTCTTTTTCTAATTGCTCCGTTGTAATTTCTTTATTGGTCATAACCAACCAACGCTTTAAGAATTCATCTGGCAAATCAAATTTAGCTTTTTTAAGTAATTTTTCTTTTACATCCAATTGGAATTTATAATCTGCATCTTTTGCTAAATTAGCTTTTGCTTGTTCTATTATTTTATTTTTGAATTCTTCTTCTGTTTTAACCGTTCCTTTTTCAAAAACCTTATCAAACAAATCTGTATTTAATTCAGCTTCTTTAAAAACCGAAATACTTTTTATTGTAAATTTAAAATTACTTTCTTTTACTGTTGCTAATTTATCATCATCAATTCCAAGCATAGATTTAATATCAGCATCATTAGAAAAAACATCTTTCATTTTAAATTCTACAGAAGTTCCTTTCTTTTTAGCTAAAAATGTTTTTTGCGCTTTTTTAGTCTTAATAGCACTCATCAAGAAAACAGCATCTTCCTTTTTTACACCATCCTCAACAAGCTCTTCAAAATCCCCTTTCAGCATTTCCT
>Ga0256827_10001924_pt1 | contig 13419 bp, 10 predicted proteins | sample CV84metaG_FD_185977 | JGI IMG/M metagenome (GOLD analysis project Ga0256827, IMG submission 185977) | Hydrothermal vent microbial communities from East Pacific Rise, Pacific Ocean - CV84 | ecosystem: Environmental > Aquatic > Marine > Hydrothermal vents | place: Pacific Ocean: East Pacific Rise... | reverse complement strand
ACATATTTGTCTGGTGTGTACTCAATATATATAGTTGCAAAATCAGGGTAACCACTTCTTGGACAAAGTGCCATAAACTCTGGTAAAGTTACTTTAATCAAATAATCTTTTTTATTTTCATTTGGCCATATTTCTAAATCTTTATCAACATCAAAATCTCTTATCTCTTTTTCACCATATTTCATCATATATTTGCCTTTTAATTTTTATTTATCTCTTTTAAATTTGCCAGATATTTACCCTGTAAATAATCTATATTTAACTCTTTTGCTAAGTTATTCACATTTTCATTTTCAAGCATTTTCATCCAAGTTTTTAAACCTTTTTCATGAGCCATCTTGTTAAAACCATCTATAATAGCACGGTATTTACTCTCATTTGTACCTTTTGAATAATAACTATCAAACCTTACAATATCTACCTCTAAATCTCTTAAATATAAAAAGCTTGTGTGAATTGAACCTAGTCTATCAATAGCTATTTCTATACCCATGTCACGAAGTATTTGTAGAGTGAAATTATATTTATCAATACGAGGATAGTATTCATTTTCATTTAAAATAAAAACTATTTTTCCTTTAGCTTTTGGATTTGCTTCAAATAACTCTTTTACTCTAATAATAAAACGCGGATTTCTTATGGATGTTGGAGCTATACTTAAAACATATTTTTCACCATTTATAGATATACATTTCATTATATTTTCTTCTAAAATCATTAAATCATAATCAAGCATAAGTCTAAGTTTATCAAGAACTTTCATATATGACTTTGGATGCAGAAGCTTACCCTCTGGTGTTTTAAGTTTTATAAAACACTCTTTCATTATAACTTTATCGTTAAAAAATATATCTTGTGTAGATAATGCAAAGTTTTTTTGTTTTATTGCATCAATTACAAAATACTCTAATTCACTTGGATTTATCTCTTGGTGAACATTTGAACTTCTATTTTGTTCTTGTAATTCAAAAAGATTATCAATAAGATAATTTATATCTTTTGAAAGGCTAGTATCGTTTATTGATCCTGATATTTGAATCTCAATATCATCAATTTTAAAATCATCACTCTTTAAACACATAAGTTCTAATACTGTTTTATATTCACTTTTAGAACCCCTCAAACCTATAATGAAATCGCCACCTTTTATGTGTCCTAATGGAAAATTACTTATATCTTTATATTTAAAATACTCTACTAACCATTGAACAACTTCATACAGGACTTTGTCGCCATTTTTTATGCCATAACGAGTATTTATCTCATTTAAATTATCTATACTAATAAGTATTAGAGTGTATTCATCATGTGCTTTTATCTCTTTTTTAATATATTTATAGAGGTATTCTCTTGTAAAAGTTTTACTTACATTATCACTTATGTTTATATCAAAACCTTTATAGATTAGATAAAGTATAAAATAGGTACTAATTAAAAGTATTAGGAGTGTTTCCACATAAAAAGATATATTTAAAACTTCATTACTTGTTATAAAAGTGTGAAAAATAAGGGCTAAAATAAGAGCAAAGATAGGAAGAACCATTCTAAGTGCTAACCTAAAACGATACTCTCTCTCTTTTGTTTGTGGAAGAAGCATATTTTACTTTAGATATTAAACATCTAGGTGTTTAACATCTTTTGCATGAGTTTCTATGTAGTTACGACGAGGTTCAACTTCATCACCCATAAATAGTGTAAAGGCATCAGAAGCAATCTCTGCATCTTCAATTTGAACTTGAAGAAGTACGCGGTTTTCTGGTGTCATAGTAGTTTCCCAAAGTTGATCTGGGTTCATCTCACCAAGACCTTTATAACGCTGAATATATGAGCCTTTTTTAGCATAATCATTTACACTATCAAGTATTGCTAATATATCTTCATCAAAACTAATATCCCACTCTTGAATCTTTTTATAAACAAAAGAAGCCTCATTAAAATGTGGTGCTGCAAATAAATCATCGTTTATAAGTAGCTCTTCCATACCACCTTTTGTTTGAACAAAAATGTGAATAGAATCATCTGTAATAGATTTTGTTAAAATATTACACTCATTTGCACTTAAAAATTTCTCAACCTCAACATACATTTTAGCAATATCAAGACCAATTAAATCTGGATTTTCTATAAAGTGACGAATAAGATCAACAAGTGCATAGCGACGCTCTAGTGCTACTAAACTACCACGATAATGATCGACCATTTTAAAGTAACTTACCAAGTCATTATGACCAATACTCTCAACATCTAAAGACTCAACACCATTTTCAATTAGATAATCATTCATCTCACGGTCATCTTTAAAGTAAATCTCTTTTTTACCTTTTTTATAGCGGTAAAGTGGTGGTTGAGCAAGGTATAAGTAACCTTTTTCAACTACATCACGGAAATGTCTAAAGAAGAAAGTAAGAAGTAAAGTTTGAATATGGCTACCATCAACATCGGCATCGGTCATGATGATAATTTTATGATAACGAAGTTTTTCCTCGTTGTACTCTTCACCAATTCCACAACCCATTGCAGTAATCATGTTAGTAATTTCATCTGATTTTAAAATCTTCTCTAGTCTTGCTTTTTCAACATTTAAAATCTTACCTTTAAGTGGTAATATTGCTTGAAAAACACGATCACGACCCATTTTTGCTGAACCTCCAGCAGAATCCCCTTCCACCAGATATAACTCACAAATAGATGCATCTTTAGACTGACAATCAGCAAGTTTTCCAGGAAGTGTACCAACAGTCATGTTATCTTTACGACGAGTTAACTCACGAGCTTTTTTAGCAGCCTCACGACCACGAGCAGCCATAAGTGCTTTACTTACAATTGCTTTTGCTTCAATAGGATTTTCTTCAAAATATTTAGATAAAAGCTCATAAGTTTGTTTTTGAACAAGTGGGCGAACATAAGTGTTACCTAGTTTACCTTTTGTTTGACCCTCAAACTGAGGTTCAGGTACACGAGCAGAAACAATTGCTATTAGTCCCTCTTTAACATCATCACCAGAGATTTTTACATCTTTTTCTTTTGCTGCTCCATTTTTAGAGTTATAATTACTTACTACACGAGTTAAACCAGCACGAAAACCAGCCTCATGAGTACCACCATTTGGAGTGCGAATATTATTTACAAAAGATGCAAGTTTTTCATCATAAGCATCACAGTACATTAACGCTACATCAAACTCTATATCTTCAATTTTTGCAGAGAAAGAAAATACAGAAGCTACTTGAGTTTTTTTATTCATATCTGCTACATATTGAGCAATACCACCCTCAAAATGATAACTTTCTTTAGTCCCTGTGCGTTCATCTGAAAACACAATAGTTATAAAAGGATTTAAATATGCTAACTCTTTAAAACGCTTTGAAAGGTACTCATATTCAAAAGTTGTAGTTTCTGTGAAGATTGAAGGATCGGCTGCAAATTCAATAGTAGTACCATGTTTACGAGTTTTTCCAGTAACAGCTAATGGCTCTTGAGGAATACCCTCTTTAAAGTTTTGTTCATGAATCTCGCCATCACGATAAATAGTCATATGAAGATCACCAGAAAGTGCATTTACAACAGATACACCAACACCATGAAGTCCACCAGATACTTTATATGTATCTTTATCAAATTTTCCACCAGCATGTAAAACTGTAAGAACAACAGTAGCCGCACTCATACCCTCAGTTGGGTGCATTCCAGTAGGAATACCACGACCATTATCACTTACTTTACAAGTTCCATTTTTTGTAAGTGTTACATTTATAGTATCACAATACCCAGCCATTGCCTCATCTATAGAGTTATCAATAACTTCATAAACTAAATGATGAAGACCACGGTGTCCCGTATCTCCAATATACATACCAGGTCTTTTACGAACAGCTTCTAATCCCTTAAGGACTTTAATATTACTAGCACCGTAGTTTTGTTCCATTTGTATCTCCAAAGTAGCCGTTTTGGCATAATTAGAGTTATTTTATCTAAGTTTTGCTAAAAATAAGATTTATACTAAATTTTTATGACGCAATCTTAATTTGTTTAATTGCTAATTTATGAATTATAGAAGATATTAAAGTTTGATATGGCAAACCTTGTTCAAAAGCTATCACTTTTATTTTTTCTATGTCATCTTCAAAAAGTCTAATATTTAAAGATTTTTTCTTTGTCTTTTTTTCTATTGTATTTAAAGCAATTTCTTTAAAAAATTCTTTTTTTACAGCTAAATTTTTAGAATCTAGAGGTTCATAGTTAGCAGTATCTACATCTTTTTCAAGTTTTTCAAATAACTCTAATTCTTCTTTTGAATAAATCATTTTTTATCCCTTATATAATATTTTGTATGTTTTCTACTTGGATATATTGTCTTTAAAAATATTATTTCTACATTCATCACAAATGGAACAATATATACATAATCGTCTATCTCAACAACTAAACATTCTTGATTTTCATGAGTTGGACTTGGTATAACATCTAATAATTTTTCATTTTTTAAAGCATACACTACTTTTTCAAATGATATTTGTCTATGCGGATTATTTTTTAAAAGATTATTTTTTTCTTCATTCCAATCATAAATCAAAATAAAATCCTTTTACTTTTGTATCTACATTGTAGCCTATTTTTTATAAACTTAAGGTAAAACCCTTCTGCTTTGCCAATACTTACTGCGCCAATAAGGGTTATAAATAGAAGATTTAGAAACACCTCGTTTAGTTGATACATGTATAAACTTTCCATTTTCTATGATTATTCCAACATGTCTAACATTCCATCCAGTTTTGAAAAATATCATATCTCCAGCTTGAAGTTGTGTTTTACTTATCTCTCGTCCAACTTTAACCTGTTTTTTTGTGGTTCTAGGTATGCGAAGTCTAAAGGCATCATAGTAAACTTGTTGAACAAAAGATGAACAGTCAATTCCATTTAAAGTTTGCCCACCTAGTTTATATTTAGTCCCTAACCACTTTTTATATTCTTTGTAGAGTGCTTTAGTTTTGTAGTTTGCATTTTTTGGGATTTTTATATTGTTATTTTTATATTTTTTTAATTTAGCAGGTTTAGTATATTTTTTTTTATTTGTATAAGATACTTTTTTTCTACTAGAACATCCTAGAAAAATTATGCTAATACTCAATAAAATAAAAAAATACTTCATATTAAATTTTGACAATCTTTACAAGTTCTCTTACTATCTCAAAAACATCATCACTTACTATTGCTTTGTCAAAATACTGATCTAATTTATGATGTGAATATCTTTGTTTCTTATCTTTTAAATATATTCCAAAAAGCGTAATATTATGCTTGTGAAAAAAATCTCTATCTAGTGGATCATCTGCAAAAATCCCATCACTAAAAACAAAAACTCCATCACATGGTTTTAAAATTGGTGCTAATTTTTTCATGGTATAAGCAACACCCTCAGAACCCTGATGTACACAAATATGATTTATAACACTACTCTTTAGAGGAAAAGCAAAAGTTTGATACTGAGCCTCTTCATGATATTTAGAGACACATAAAATAAGATTTCCACTAAGTAGATTTCTCTGAGCTAAAATATTTGCTAATTCTATTAAAATTAACATATTTTCAATAACACCATCCATTGAGCCAGATAAGTCTAAAACTATTGTTATTTTCTTTTTATGGTTATTTAAATTTTTTCTTCTTTTGTATGCTGATGGATTTTTTAAAAGTACATTTCTTATATTTAATTTTTTTGATGGGACTGAGGTTTTATTATACCTTCTATCTTGCACAAACAGTTTTTCAATCTCTCTCATTAACCTATGCAATATATTTTTATCAAATCCATCTCTAAGTGCTTTGTCAGACAAAAGATTTGTAGAGGTAAAGTTTTTTATAGCATATAGGTTTTGCATAGTATTTGCACCCAGCGTACGAGCTTTATCATTTTGATTTTCATTTAGTTCGCGCACACTTATAGTTTTTACTTCATAAGCTTCTTTCATATCATCAACAAGAGAATCTGGCATATTCATAGCTTTTATTTCACCTGAGAAAAGTTGTGGAAGTGATGAATTATCTTCATCTTTTATTTCTCGCATCCATTGCTCAACAATATCTATTATCTCAAATGTATTTTTTGCATATATACATTTTTCATAAAATGCCCAAACTCTAACGCTTTTATCTCTAAGCTCTACATGTAGAGAGTCTTGCAATTTATTAAATTTAGTTTCATTACCCTCATTTTCAACACACCAGTAAAAAAGTTCCAAAGGCTCATATGGTTTAAAATCTGGCATATATTTTGTCCAGTTAAATTTTATAGAGGTTTGTTTGTTTAGTTTAAACTCTATTCTAGCATCTTCAAAAAGGTTAAAAACACTAAAAGGTAGATCTTTTTCATCTAGTATTTTTACAACTTTTGCTATTCGATAATCAGTATAAATGCTATGTGCTAGTTCATGATAAACAAAAGAATAAAATAAATTGGCTTTTTCATCTGCATCTAATTCTTTTGTATGTTTAAATATATCAAAACCAAAAACAAGATAGTGTGGAGGTCTATAAGACCATGAGGCTGTATCAAAATCTTTTTTTAGAAAAAATCTATATGGCTCTGGTTTTAATATTTTTTTTCTAAGAAAAATATTTACACAATGTTGAATAACTTCATTTGCAACATTTAGTGTAAATTTATCTTCTTGTATTTGTTTTAACATCTATCTCTATCATTTCATCTTTAGAATTTTCTAAATCTTCATCCCAAATTTCAACTATGAGTTTTTCAATAATTTCTATTTGTGAAGTTTGTGGATAACCATCAATATCTCTATCAACCCACGCAAGTATTGTTTCTCTTAAAATCTCTGGTATCTCTTGTTGTGTTTTTGAAAATTCTATTGTTTCTACAAGGTGACGAATATTTATAATTTTACTAAGTATATCTTGGCTTTTAAATCTTCTCATCTCTGAGAAAAATCTTATAAGTCTCATTACTGATGTTTTATCAAACTTTTTCTTTTTTGCATATTTTATTAATATTTTTTCCATCTCTGCACGAGTTGAATCTTTGCGTATAAGTCTAAATCTATCTGCTAACGCTTCATCAATCTCTTCAACTGCATATCCTGAACCAACATTTGTTGTTCCAACCACCCAAAGTTTGTTTGATGGTGCATAAATAGTTTCTTCCTTAGCCACACCATCTTCTTCACCAATTGCACGACCAGTTCTAAGTATGTAGTTATCATTCCAAGCTATAAGTGAATAAATAAGTATATTTAACTCTCTTTTTGGAATTCTTAAAATTTCATCTATTATTAAAACAACTCTCTCACCAGATGCTGCCATGCGAAAAGCTTCTGTTAATGCGCCATCTTTCCATAAAAAACTACCATCTGCATTTTGAATATAATGACCTAAAAAATCTATTGATTCTAATTGTTCATGTCCACCTAAAAAAACTTCAGGTATTTTTACTTTTTCACACCAATTGTGAATAAGAAAAGTTTTACCACTCCCTTTTTCACCCTCAATTAATACATGTTTTTTAAATGCATATCTTTTAAACAGTTTATTTATGTTTGTTGGTTGATTCATGTTTTCTAAATATCCCTCTTGTATGTAAAAATATAGTTGTTCTACCTCATCAATTATTTCAGGTGTAATTGAATTTAGAAGTAGTTTATCGTGTTCGCAGATTAGATCAGGTGATTTACAATCACCATCATAGTTTAAAAGTCCATAAGTATTGTCTAACTCTTTTAAAAGTTTATATTTATAATTATTATCAAATGAAAAAACAGCATTTTCAGATAATTTTTTTGCTCGTTTTTTAGATAGTTTTGCTTCTAAAAATAAATCACCACAACGAAGTAAAAAATCTTTACCATTAAAAGATAAAGTAGAATTAAAAACTTCATTTGTTTTTTTATTTTTGTATGTTTGGTAGTAAAGAGAACCTACATATGCACTAGATACATTTATGGAGTTATCTGGATAAGGAGTATATCCAAATCCAAAATTTATACTTACAAAGTTTGTAGAGTAAGTTGGTGGAGATTTTATTGCTCTATATAATTCTCTTTTTGTCATTTTATAAAGAGATTTATATACTTAAATTACTATTGGCATTACAACTGTTCTAAAATTTTCATCACTTAAAATAAATGGTAAATTACCCTCATTTAAACCAATAGAAAATTCAGGAGAATTAATTGTATTTAAAAAATCTAGTAAATATTTAGAATTTATTGCAATAGTAAAAGGTGTTTGAAAATTTGTAACAAAGTTTATTTCTGTTTTTGCTTCAATATTATCATCACTTAAACTTTCAAATCCTATTGTATCTTGAGCAAAAGTTATTTTAACATCAGTAGATATTGTAGTTATTTGTTTTATTGCTTCAATCATTGTAGCTTTTGGAATTACTAAAGTATTTGCTACTTCTTTTGGAATAATTCTTGAATATTCAGGAAATTTACCATTTATAAGTTTTGTAAAAAAAGTATATTGAGATGAATGAATAATAAGATTAGTTTCATCATAATAAAGTTCAATATCATTGAAAAAAAGTTTTTGAATCTCTACAATTGCTTTTCTAGGAAGTATTAAAGCTAACTCATTTTCACTTTGATTTGAAATATTTACAACTGCAAGTCTTCTAGTATCTGTAGATGCAAAGTTAATATGATCTTGTTTAATATCTATTACAGCACCATTTAATTCAAATTTAGGATTGTTAGTATCTATACATGGTGTTATTTTTTTAAGAGATTCTATAAGTGAATGTGAATCTATACTTATGCGAGGTTTACCTTCATAAGATGGAAATGCTGGAAATTCATTAAAAGAAAAAGTTGGTAGTTTAAAGTTAGAATGTGCTTGAGAAATATAAAGAGTATCATTTTTAGATTCTAAGTTTATTTCGCCATCTTTTAAAATTCTAACAATATCTAAAAATTTTTTACCATTAGCAGTTACAGAACCACTTTGTAGCATATTAATATTGTTTGAACTTACAATAAAACCAATTTCATAATCAGTAGCTTTTAGTGTTAAAACAGAATCAAATACATCCATATAGATATGAGAAGTTATTTGTGAAGTATCTTTTTTTTCTAAGAATGCTTGAGCATTTACTAAGATATTTTCAATGATAGATTTTTGTATAGTTATCTTCATACGAATTTTCCTATTTATATATATAAAATATAGTATTAGTAGTAGGGGGAAGTGAATATGTGAATAACACTTTTTCGCCCCTATTTTAAGAGTTGTTTAGCTGTGATGAAACAACACAAGTTAATTCACAACTCTTCACATAAAGAATTATATCTTTTTTTTTACACAGATGTAATTTTATTTGTTAATTCTTCTATTTTTACTTTAAAATCTTCATCATTTTCAAGTAATTCATTGATTTTTTTAAGCATATGGCTTATTGCAGTATGATCTTTCATACCAAAATAAAGAGCAAGTTGAGGCATAGTATTTTGTGTAAGTTCACGACAAAGGTATATACATATTCTTCTAGCATATACAAGATTTTTACTTCTACCTCTTGAGCGAATCTCTGATGGTTTTATATTTAAATCTTTAGAAACATATTTTGTAATCATATCTAGTGTTAGTTCTGCTCTGCTTTCTGCTATTTGATCTTTTAATACATTTTTTGTAAAATCTAAATCAATATCTACATGCATTAGTTGTGAATAAGCATGAAGTTTAGAAAGTATCCCCTCTATTTCACGAACATTACTCTCTATTACAGTTGCAATATAATTAATAATATCATTAGTTAAAATAACTTTATTTATTTCACATTTATTTTTAATAATTGCTATTTTTGTTTCAAGTTCTGGTGGTTGTATATCTGCTACTAAACCCCACTCAAAACGGCTTTGAAGTCTTTCTTCTAGTCCTGCTATTTTTTTAGGATGTTTATCGGCGGTAAATATAATTTGTTTATTTTCACCTTTTAATGCTTCAAAGGTATGAAAAAATTCCTCTTGAATACCCTCTTTATTTGATAAAAATTGAATATCATCTACAAGAAGGACATCACAAGTACGATATTTTTCACGAAAACGCTCCATAGAGTTGTTTCGTATGCTTCTTGTAAAGTCATTTGTAAATTGCTCAACAGTAGTGTAAATTACAACTTTTCCTTCATCTTGAAAGACATTACCAGCAGACTGCATTAGGTGAGTTTTACCAAGACCAACACCACCATAAATAAAAAGAGGATTGTAAACTTTACCAGCATTTTCACTAACACTTTTTACAGCAGCATAAGCAAACTGATTTGAGCCACCAACCATAAAGTTGTTAAAGCTATGTGATGGATTTAAAAGTGAGTGTGTTGTTTGTTTTTTTACATCTTTTGTTTTTGTTTTTCTTCTATCATTAGAGTTTTTTAATGTAATACTTACCGATGTTTTTTTACCAGTATTTACTTCAAAAAGATGTTCAATTTTACTTGTATATTTGTTTTTAATCCAATTAGCTACTAAAGTATTTGGAGCATAGTATATTGCTAAATCTTGGGATGATTTTTTTGAATCATAAACTAAATGTTTAATATAGCGGTTATACTCTATTTCTGTTATTTCTTTTTTTAATGTTTCTAAAATTTTTTGACCAATATTCACATATATTCCTATTTTGATAGTAGTTTCTTGTATAACTTAGATCCCCAGTCAAGCTGAGGATGACACAACAGACTCGTCACTCTCAGCTTGACTGGGAGTCTAATTTTTACACTTATACAAGAAGAGTATTTAATAATAGCAATATTTTATATAAAACTAACTAAAACTATGTGAATAACTTTATAAAATCATCTTTTTTAAGTGGTTTTGAAAAGTGATAACCTTGACCTATTTTACAACCATTTTCTTTTAAAAAGTTTTCTTGTTCTAGAGTTTCTATACCCTCTGCTACATTTACATATTCCATATTAGATGAGAGTGCTAAAATAGCTTTAACTATAGATATATCGTCTTTATCGTTAGGTAAATTATCTACAAAAGATTTATCTATTTTAAGTTCAGATATTGGAAATCTTTTTAAATAACTTAAACTAGAATGACCAGTTCCAAAATCATCAATAGATATTTTAAAGCCTAAAGTTTTTAGTTTTTGTAAGATATTCATAGAGTGAATAACATTTTTCATAATGTGAGTTTCTGTAATTTCTAACATAATATTATGTGGTTTTATACCAACTTCATCTACAATTTTCATAATATTATTTATAAATTTATTTTGATATAGTTGAACTGCTGAAACATTTATGCTTATAGTTTCTAAGCTATGGCATTTTTTACTAAAAACTAAAAAATCAATACATGATTGTTTAAATATAAATAAACCAAGATCTAAAATATAACCAATATCTTCACATACTGGTATAAACTTGTCTGGACCAACTAGCCCCATCGTTTTACTTTCCCATCTAACTAAAGCTTCAAGTCCTAATATTTTTTTATTTTTAAGAGAATATTGAGGTTGATACATCATATAAAACTCATTATTATTCATTGCATATTTTAGTGCTTGTTCCATATCAAATCTATTATTCACATCATCAGATAACTCTTTTTTATAGTGTCTAAATGTATTTTTTCCTGCATTTTTAGCTTTATACATAGCAATATCTGCATATTGAAAGAGTGTAGTACTATCTGTGGCATCATCAGGAAATACAGATACACCAATACTTAGTGTAATATTTAATTGATGTTGTTTTGTTTGAATAGGTTGCGCAAAAAGATTTAGAATTTTTTGACATACATAAGCAGCAGAGTAAGAGTCATCCATACCATCTATAACAACAGCAAACTCATCACCACCAAAACGAGAAAGCATATCTGATTTTCTAAGTGTTTGTTTTAATCTAGCAGCAACCTCTACAAGTAACTCATCACCAACAATATGACCAAGAGTATCATTTATATTTTTAAAGCGATCAAGATCAATAAATAATAGGGCAATTTTAGTATCTTGTCTTGAAGCAACTCTTAAACGATTTTCTAAGTAGTTTTCAATATTTGCACGATTTGGTAATGTAGTTAAAGAATCATGATAAGCCATATGCTCAACTTTTTCTTTTTCTCTTATGTAGTCAGTAATATTTAGTTTAATTGCTAGATAATTAACAAGTTTATTATTTGAAAAAATTGGTAATATAGAAGCTTTTTCATGGTAGTATGAACCATCTTTTCTTCTATTTATAAATTCACCCTCCCATTTTTCACCATTGTTTAGTTTTTCATGCATATTTTTATAAAAGTTATCATCATTCATTCCAGATTTTAAAACTCTAGGATTTTGACCAATAAGCTCTTCTCTTGAATAACCAGTTTCTCTCATAGCTACATCGTTTACATATACTATATTGCTATTTGGATCAGTCATAACAACAGAGTTATAAGAGTTTTCAATTGCTGCTTTAAATCCAAAAAGTTCTTCTTTTATTTTAAGTGATTTTTTATAGCTAATATTTAAAATTATTAAAATTAAAATTATACTTATAAATAAAAATATAACAACTTTAGTTTGTATCTCATGTTTTGAATTATAATCATCATCAATAAAAACATGTAGTTGCCTAATGCTTTTGTCTAACATATCTCTATCTGAAAATTTTGTAATATTTTTAAAACTACTAATATATTGTAGATTTAAATTAGTGTGATTTATGAAATTTTCTATCTCTAAAGATGGGTTTTGTTTTATATAATTTTTTATATAGTCTATATTTTTTTGAACATCACTTATGTTAATAGTATTGTTTACATAGTATTTTATTACATGTAGATATATTTCATTTATCTTTTTTATTTTATCTTTTGGAATTGTTTTTGATTGACTTATTGCATAATTAAGATCATAAAGATAGTGAAAACTATCAACAAGTTGAGCATTTGTTGACTTAAATCTCTCAATATGTTCTACTTTTTTATTAAAGGCAATTTTTACTTCTTTTAGGTAAATTCCATAGGCTTTGTTAAATAAATTTTTGGTACTTGGGTCTGCCATTATATTTATGTTTGTTTCAAAACTTTTTATATCTTTGTTTATAATATCACAGTTTATAAAGTTTGATTTTTTAAGTAAAAAGTTATCAAAGTTTTTATTTAAAATCTCAAGTTTACCAATAGAGTCATGATATTGTGAATACTTTTTAAGATGTAAATCTATAATATAGATATATGAAAAAACACCAATAATAAAAAAGCTAAATACTAATAATAAACCTGCTGTTTTATCGAATTTTGTACTCATAAATTATCTTTTTGCACTTTGAGGAATTTCACCTGTTAGAGATTTTAAAAATTTTACAATATTGTCAATCTCTTTTTGATTAAGGATTCGCCCTAGTTGGTAGCGTGCCATAAATTTTACGGTATCTTCAAGTTTAGAATATCGCCCATCATGAAGGTATGG
>Ga0256827_10001923_pt1 | contig 13420 bp, 11 predicted proteins | sample CV84metaG_FD_185977 | JGI IMG/M metagenome (GOLD analysis project Ga0256827, IMG submission 185977) | Hydrothermal vent microbial communities from East Pacific Rise, Pacific Ocean - CV84 | ecosystem: Environmental > Aquatic > Marine > Hydrothermal vents | place: Pacific Ocean: East Pacific Rise... | reverse complement strand
AGAACGATTAAAGGTTATGCAGTTAATGACAAGACTATAAATGTATCAACTGGACGTTCTACAGGAATGAGAGCTATGGATGGAAGCCATATTGTAAATAATAGAGGGGCCGATATAAATGTGGCAAAAAATTCCGCTGCAATGAGAGCTATGGGGGAAACAAAAGAGAATAGAAAATCATACGCAATTAATAAAGGTAAATTAAATATCAATGGAGATCACTCAAGAGGTATAACAGCTGTTTTAGGAGCTAATGGAGTAAATACAACAACAGGTGAAATTAATTTAAATAGCAATTTTGGTATTGGAATGTACTCTAGTGGAGAAAAGTCGCAAGTTAAAAACTTTGGAACAATAAATTCAAAAAATACTTCTATAGGAATGGAATCTGATGTTATGAACAGTAATGCTATAAATCTTAAAAATATAAATGTTGAAAACGCTATTGGAATGAGAGCCGTTAAAGGTGGGCGTATAATTAATTTTGGTGGAACAATAAGTACAAAATCAAACTCAAGAGGTATGGTCGCAGAAAGAGCAAATTCTAGGGCTTTAAATCAAGGTATAATAAATATCAATGGAGAAAAATCAATTGGAATGTATGCGTCTAATGGTGGAACAGCTATAAATGGTTCTAAAGGAGTTATTAATTTAAATTCTAAAAATGGAATAGGAATGTATGCAACAGGAAAAAATTCTAGAATTATAAATGTAGGAACTATTCATATGAGTGGTACAGGTTCAGTATCATCTTCAGTTTATGATGGAACTGCAAATAATGGAGATATTAACTTTGGAACAGATAGTCATCATAATGTAGCGATGCATGCTGAAAAAGGTGGAAGAATATTAAATAAAGGAAAGATTGTATTTTCAAAGAAAAAATAGGTTCTTTCCCAATTTTTATTAAAAACTCAATACTTTAAAGAAGCTAGAGAAATCTAGCTTCTTTTTTTTCCCTCCTATATGGTATAATGTAAAGAAAATCAGTTTACTGATTTTCTTTAGTGAAAAGATAAAAAGGAAAAAGGAAAATGTATACTTCGACTTCGCTCAGTAATCAATTAGAAGAAGAACAAAAAAAAGTAGGGGTGATTCGTGAATCACCCCTTAAAATTTCTATGAAAATCTACATCGAGAGCTTACTAAAAAGTATAAGTAGCTCCTACTCCTACCATATGGGAATTATCTCCCCTCATAAGGGTACTATCCTTGATATTGTCAGAAAGCATCTCAAAGTAGTAATAACCAAATAGATCAACATGACGGCTTAAACTATATGCCAGTGCAGTAGTGATTCTAAATGCTTGACCTATACCATCAATTTCATATGGAACTACACTAGGGTTAGTATATATTTTGTTAGGAAGACCAAAATGCTTATCAGCGTAGGAGTTACTCATTAATTCATAACTCATATAACCTAAAAGGATGAATTTCTTAAATGGAATACCTGATAAAATTCCAATAGAAGCAGAATTTTCATCACTAGTTCCACGGGCATTATGACTCATCCCACCTGTTAATATCACATAACCAAGTTGGTAACTTCCACTAATACCTAACATGATGGGATTTTCCACATCGTCTAATTCCCTTAAATATGACTCAAATTCATCATGATAGTGACCAGAAAGTCTAAATTCAGCAATAAAATTCAGTGCTAAATTATCACCTTCATAGAAGTTATATCCATTATAAATTCCACCATATGAGTAGAATTTTTTATATTTTGCATTGATAAGTGGAACTATGGCATTATAATCATCTTTATCATTCAATCTTGAATTAATAGAAGAACCAACTATCCCTAGAGAAAGAAATTTGTCGGCTTTGTCATTTTGATGGTCGGAAATCCCCTTTATAAATGCATAATTATCAGCTCCATCTTTATCTACATATACTAAAACACGATTTATAGCTGGATCTAAAAATGGTATGGTAAAAGTATTGGTAGTAAAAAATACCAATAATATAATAAAACTAATTTTTTTCATAATAACAACCCCTCATTGTCTAAATTTACTCTATTTATTATTAGGAAAAAATAAAGATTTCCTCTAAATAATAAAAAAAAGCCTCTAGAAAATATATTATCTAGAGGCTTTTTAATAAGTTTAAATCTTATAAATTTACTTCTTTGTTGATTACGATTTCTTTTCCTTCTTTTCTCCACTCTGCAAATTCAGCTACTGCTGTAAATAATGCGTCTGTAGAAGAGTTTAATCCAGTTTCAACTGAGTCTTGGATAACACCGATTACGAATCCTACTCCTACAACTTGCATTGCTACATCATTTGGAATTCCGAATAAGCTACAAGCTAAAGGTATAAGTAATAATGATCCACCTGCTACTCCTGAAGCTCCACAAGCTGATACAGCCGATAAGATACTTAAGATAAGTGCAGTTCCGAAGTCAACTTCGATACCTAATGTATTTACTGCAGCAAGAGTTAATACTGATATAGTGATAGCAGCTCCTGCCATGTTGATAGTTGCTCCTAATGGGATAGATACAGAGTACATATCTTTATCTAATCCTAATTCTTCACATAATTCCATGTTTACTGGGATGTTTGCAGCTGAACTTCTAGTAAAGAAAGCTGTGATTCCACTTTGCTTTAAACATCTGAATACTAATGGATAAGGGTTTTGTCTCATCATGATATAAGCAATTGTAGGGTTTACTACTAATGCTAAGAATGCCATTGATCCAACTAATAATCCTAATAATTTACCATATTGTAATAATGAAGCTAATCCACTTGTTGCAATTGAAGTAAATACTAATCCCATGATACCAAATGGAGCTAAGTGAATGATCCATCTAACAACTTGTGATAAAGCCTCTGCAGTATCAGTAATTAAAGTTTTTGTTGTAGTGTTAGCATGCTTTAAAGCTAATCCTAATAATACAGCCCAAACTAAAACACCAATGTAGTTTGCATTAACTAATGCGTTTACTGGATTGTCAACAACGTTCATTAATAAAGTCTTTAATACTTCAGATACACCACTTGGAGGAGTTACGCTATCAACACCAGCTCCTAAAGCGATTTCTACTTTGAAGATGAAACTAGCAACAACTGCTACTACTCCAGCTAAGAAAGTACCGATAAGGTAAAGACTGATAACAGATTTCATATTTGTCTTTTGACCAGGTTTATGTTGAGATACTGCTCCCATAACTAAGAAAAATACTAATATAGGTGCTACTGCTTTTAAAGCTCCTACAAATAAAGATCCTAATAATTCTACTGGTGCTGCAGCTTCTGGTGCTACCATTGCTAAAGCGATACCAACGATTAAACCGATTATAATTCTTTTGACTAAACTTAAGTCATTCCACATTTTAAACATTTTTCTTTCCACCTCTTTCAATTTTTTATATGATAATATTAAATCACACAAGAAGTAGCATACCATATTTTCAACAAAATTACAAGAAAATGAAATGAAAATAATAGTTTAGTTCTAAAAAAAAACATTTAACCCTATTTTAGTGAATAAAAAAGGAATTAATTGTAAAATTAATTCCTTTAATAGTAATTATTTAATATCTTCAAATTTAATAGTTTTATCAAATTTGTATTCAGAAGATTTATCTTTGATTATATTTTCACTGTTGATAGTATTATAGTATTTATTAGCTATAAATTTATTCATAATCTCGGTAAATTCAGGTAGATCATCTTTTGTAGTAGCTAAAACTTCTGATTTTTCCTTCTCCATACTCTCTAATGTCATATTATATAGGTAACGTGTATAAGAAATTGCAAGTAATTGATCTGGAGTATAAGATTGATAATATTTAGTCATACTCTTTAATATAAATCCATCAAACTTATCTTGAGGCATATCTTTAGCCTCGTCTAAAAACTTTGGCATACTTTCAAAAGTTGCTAGAGTCTTATCGATCTCTCCATCTCTATAAGTTGTAGCTAACATATCATTATTTAAAGTAAAGTAGAACCAAGCACCATAAGCACCATTTTGCACTCTAATTACACTATTTAAATATTCATTTAGCATATTTGCCATAATCTTATATTTACCAGAATATTCATATCCCAATGAATTTAAATTATTCCCCCAACTAGTTGTTCCATTTTGTACTTGAGCAGTAATCGCTAATTTCTCCGTATCTAATTTAGCATAATCAGTAGGAGTAATCGGTGATTTTTTCATTTTACCTAGTAATGGTGTAATATCTTTTTTGAAATTATCAAAATTACCTTCATTGGCATAGAAGATCAATAAATTTTCTTTGTTGAATATCTTACCTTGAATTTCTTTCATATCTTCTTGTAATTTAGGAAACTCCTCATCATAATTATTTAAAATCTTAGTGATAATAGGAAGTAACTCTACAGGTATTTGATCCTCTCTAACATAATTATAGTATGGGTTAGACATAGACAAGGCTTTTAATGTAGAAGCCTTATTTACAATACCAGAATCTGATAGACTATTCATAATTCCATCTTTAAACAGGTTCAATCTATTTTTTATCTCTAACTTATTATCAAAATTATTTTCGAAAAATAAGTTTTCTAAAGTATTGTATACCTCTTTAGAATCATTTTGTAGATATTCAAAATTAATAGTATATCTTCTAGAAAGTTCTTTATTATCAACGATATTTGTACTATTAGATAGATTTAATTTAAAGAAATATTTAGTTAAATTATTTGAAATTTCATCATAACTATAGTCTTTTGTACTACTCGATGTTACTAATACAGAATAAAGTTTTGCCTTTAATTTATCTTCTTTTGTAAATCCACTAGAATCAAATTTAAGTGAAACTAAGTTGATATCATAGGTATTAATATGATTGTTGATTGTTTTGACTCCATCTATATCCTTTTCATCTATTTCAACCGTTGAGATTTTAGAATCTTTTAAATCGGTTAATTTAATAGCTGGGATAGAGTCTGTAATTTTTTTATCTACTGGTGATTTTGTCCATTCGTTAAAAGTTTTGATATCATTATCTAATTTTTTATGGTCATCATCAGATAATTTAGACTCATATTGATTTAATATCTTTTTTTCATCTATTGCTAATTCCTCAAGACCTTTAGGATTAGGAGTAAAGAAGATTTCAACTTTATTTTTATTGTCTGCATAATATTCTTTTATTAATTCTTTAATCTTATCAGGATTTTTAGAAAGTTCTTCTAAAATCTTGATTTTATCATCGGAAACCATAAGTAAAGGTTTATCATAATAGAAATAACTACTAGCAATTGTTGTAGTTAGGTCCTCGGCTCTTTGACTAGAATATTGAGATTTTGCCAATTCTTTTTTATAGTCTCTAAGAGCTAAATCAATGACTTTAGGGTCGATCCCCGTTTTAGAAAGTTCCACGATTTTACTGTCGATTAATTTTCTAATATCAGCAATCTCTTTTTCGTTAGCTCCTTGCACCATGATATATCCCCGTGGTTGGAAAGAATTATCTATATAGAGTCCAAAGTTTCCAGTAAATTTCTTCTCTTTGAATAATTTCTTTAGAGGTGAAATTTCATAGTCGGCTAATAATGATGTTATAAAAGATAACTCAGGAACCGATGTCTGTGGTTTCATAAGTGTAGTATAAACATAGATATTAGGAGACTCTTTTGGTGCTGGATAAGTTTCTTTGTGTAATTCGTCTTTTAGTGGTGTCTTTTGAACTTCTAAAACTGCTTTTTCAGTCTTATCATATTTAGAAAAATATTCATCTAAAAGTTTTAAATGTTTATTGATATCCATCTTTCCACCGAGTACAACGATAGAATTAGAAGGAGTATAGTATTTTGCATGGGTTTTTCTAAGTTGCTCAATAGTTAAATTAGGTATTGCACTAGGTAATCCCCCTGAAACAAATCTATAGTTAGCCATTTCGTCTGGATAAGTTATGAGGTTCATCTTCATCCCAAGAGCTCTAAAAGGATTTGAGAAGGCTCCTCTCATCTCGTTATATACGATTCCATTAAAGATAAGTTCATTATTATTTGGATTTCGGTCAAATCTCCATCCTTCTCTTTTTAAGATATTTTCATTTTCTAATACCATAGGATTGAATACAGCATCTAAATATACATCCATTAAATTATCAAATGATTTTGGTTCAACTGCTGAAAAAGGATAGAGTGTATAATCTGTTCCAGTCATTGCATTTAAGAATGTTGGAATATTTTTAGTATCCAATTCAGAAAATAAGTTTTTATCTGGGAATTTCTTAGATCCTGCTAAAACAGAATGTTCAAATACGTGATTTACTCCTGTATTATCTACTACAGGTGTTTTGAATGCAATACCGAAAACTTTTTCAGCTGATTCATCGTCTAAATAAATAACTTTAGCCCCAGTTTTTATATGTTCATAGGTATAACTAGTAGCACCTAAATTTTTCACTTCTCTTGTTTCTACGAGTTTAAAAGCTTTATTAGTTGTGGCATCTTCTTTATCTTTACTACCACAAGAAATAAGAAAAGTTGTAAGAATAAGGATTATTAATAATTTCATATTGACCTCCGTTTTATATATTTAAAATTGATATAATAAAGTCTACACCATTATAAAGATAATAACAAATTTAAGTAGGTAGCTACCTAATAAATAAGGTATAATAGGGGAGTAATGACTCCTCCTTCTAGGTTCCTCTTAAATACAAAGGAACCAAAGTAAGTCTTTGGGGTTTGATTATCAATCATAAATTATAAATTATAAATTACACTGTAAGGTGTCGTGGGGGTGGAGAGAAATGATAAGAATAATTTTATTAATATTAGGAGCATTAGTTTTTGCTTCTTGCTATAGAATAGATGACCGAACATATCATGCTATAAGTTACAATGAACGTGTCAGATTTATAATATTACATTATACAGCTATCGATAGGGAAAGGTCTATTAGAGCTTTGACAGAGGGAAATGTCAGTGCTCATTATTTAGTAACAGATAAAAAAAGAGACCCCATATATCAATTAGTACCCTTAGAAAAAAGAGCATGGCATGCAGGATTAAGCGAATTTGCTGGTAGAACTAATTTAAATGATAATTCTATTGGAATAGAGATAGTAAATTTAGGATATAAAAAAACCATTGTTGATTTAGATCCAGAAGATGAAGTGAAAAATATAGGGAACAGGGTATACTATCCTTATACAGAAGCACAAATAAAGAAAATTGGTAGACTTCTACAAGAATTAGTAGAAGAATACGGGATATCCCCTAAAAATATATTGGGACATTCTGATATTGCACCTACTAGAAAACAAGATCCAGGACCTATGTTTCCATGGGAAAAATTATATAGAGAATATGGTGTAGGAGCTTGGTATGATGAAGATGATTATGAAAAATTCTATGATGAAACTCTCTATGAGTCGTATAGTGTAGGAGATATTCAGATGGAGCTTAGAAGGTATGGATACGGAATCAGATTAACCAATGAAATAGATGGGGAAACTATAAAAGTTATAGGAGCATTTCAAGCACATTTCAGACCAGAAAAAGTAAGTGGTGAGATGGATTTAGAGACATTTGCTATTTTAAAAGCACTGAATGAAAAGTACAACTAGATATAATGATAATTAGTAATTAATAATAAAAGAATAATAATTTAGTAATTGTAGAAGGTTTCTGAATTATTTTAGGACTTATAAAAAAATCTTGAATGTGTTAAAATAACTAGATATTATAGGGAGTTTAGAGGAGGATTAAGAAAAAATATGGATAAGAGTAAATTAATAATAAATGGGATATTTTATATCATACTTACAACTTTTTTTATAGTTTTATGGCTAAAAGAAAAAAAGATTGTTGCACAAATTAAAATTTATAGAGAAAGAGTTGCAGATTTTATAATAGAAAAATTAGGTATTAAATCAAAGGGAACTCAAAAAGTAATTAGAAAAACTATTAATTTTACTGAATCGATAGGATCGGCATTGGTATTAGTTTTAATTATACAAAAATTTTATTTAGGGAATTTTTTAGTGCCAACAGGGTCGATGATTCCTACAATTGTTCCAAAGGATAGATTATTTGGAAATATGGTGATCTATAAGTTTAAAGAACCCTCAAGGGAAGATATAATAGTATTTAAGGAGCCAGTAGAAAATAAGGTTTTATACACTAAAAGACTTATGGGATTACCAGGAGAAACTGTAGAAATAGATGGAGAAAGACTGATAATAAATGGGGAAAAAGTTACCGATAGAAGATATTCAAACTTAGGAATGTTAGGATACAATCAGTGGGTAGTGCCTAAAAAAGGAGATAAATTAACTATAATTCCAGGTGGTAATTATAAAGAGATTGCAAAGGAAAGAAACCTTGATATTGCAGAACTTCAAAAGAATCTACTAGATCAACCAGGGGCATTAAGTCAAATTTTACCAGATGTAGGATTTTATATAAATGGTAAAAAAACAGGGATGATTTTAGATTATATCCACGATAAGGAAGTTTTAGATAGATTATTATCAGGTGAAACTGTAGAAACTATCATACCAGAAGATTATTTCTTAGCTTTAGGAGATAATACCGATGGAAGTTACGATGGTAGGATGTGGGGATTTGTAGCTCAACATAGGATAGAAGGAAGAGCTTTTGTAAGATTTTGGCCATTAAATAGAATAGGATTACTCGACTGAAAGGAGATGAAACTATGTTTATAAACTCTATTAATTTTTTTAGGGGAATAGCGATATTAATAATTGTGCTAGGTCATAGTTATTGGGTAGCTGGGTTTGATGGAAATGCCAGTGATATCAACAGAACTTTTATGGCAATAGCAACAGGTGGAACATCTTTATTTGTATTTGTATCTGGATTTATGTTTCATCATGTATTTTATCAAAGAAAATTTAATTATAAGAAGTTTTTAAAGAATAAGTGGAAGAATGTGGGGATACCGTATCTAATTATGTCCTCTTATGCTATCTATAAAGCTGTTTTTCTAAAGGAAAGTTATTTAAAATTAGGAGATATAGGATATGAGATAACAAATAAATTTCAAGCTATACTTTTTTACTATGGGACTGGATTTCATATGATTGCTTATTGGTATATTCCATTTGCAGCACTATTATTTATAGCATCACCGTTGTATCTAAAATTTATAAAATTAGAAGGTAAAAAACAATTAACGATTATAGTTGTAGGCTATATAATATCTGGAATAGTTCATAGACCAGAATATAATATCAATCACTTACAATCTTTAGTTTATTTTTCACCTGCATATATGTTAGGGATTTGGTCTTCGATCAATAAAGACTTGATCTATGAAAAATTAAAGAATAAAGAGATCTATCTATTAGGAATAATCATAGGATTGGGTTATTTACAAGGGGTTATATTAAATCATCCTGATGGGTATCACAAGGCATTCTTTGTCTATGAAGGGATCGATATTACTATCTATCAAAAAATATTCATAATTTACTTCTTTATGGTATTTTTACATCGATTTGAGGGTAAAAAGTTTATAGTTTTAGATTTCATGGCACGATATAGTTTTGCAGTATTCTTTATTCATGGATATATCTTAACTGAGGTTATGGATTTATTAGAAAAATATAATATTAATTATGAAGGGAACATTTTGGTATTATTGATAATAGCATTTGTAGTAACTATGATATCGGCTATAATAGCTCATCTTATAAAGAAAGTGATACCGAATAAAAGTAGGATGATAATAGGTGCATAATATAGAAATTAAAGAAGTAGAGGAACTGGAATTATTAGATTTACATAGAATAGAGGAGTTAGCCTTTAAAAATAGTTATAGAATATCAACCTTAGCAGATATGTATGAAAATCCTAGATATAAATTTACAGGGATCTATATGAGGAATAATTTAGTTGGTTATATAATTATTTTAGATAGTGTAGATATATATGAAGTGGTGAAAATAGCAATTTCTCCTAATTATCGTGGGAAAAAACTAGGAAAAAAACTCCTAAATTATATTTTAGAAGATTTAGATAGAAATTTAATGTTAGAAGTACGAGAATCAAATAAGGTTGCAATTAACTTATATGAAAGTTTAGGTTTTGAAAAGATAAATATCCGAAAGGGATATTATGGAGATACAGGGGAAGACGGAATTGTAATGAGGTGGGAAGTTGGAGATAAAAGATAAAGTACTATTAAGTTTTATAGAGGAAAATCTACACCTTTCTTTTTCAACTCAAAAAGAAGTAGGAGAATTTTTTAAGGAGTTAGAACTCCTAAAGGGGATAACTTTTGAAGAATTTATAAAAGATAAAGAGTTGAAATTTACAGGGAATAAAAAACAAGATACAACTAAATTTTTAAAATTAATAAGAGAATATCGATATCCTGTTATGAGTAAGGCTATGAATAGAGTAAAGGGATTGATTAATCAAGTAAAAGCAAAAAATATTAAAGTGGAATATCCTGAAAATTTAGAAGGGGATAAATTTACATTAACTATAGATATAAAGTCGGAAGATGATGTAGAGAAAATGATACAGCATCTAGAAAAAAGAAAAGAAGATATGAAAAAATTAATAACTATCATAAAACATGGTGGATAAAAATAAAAATATATTAGGAGTTGAGGAAGAAAAATGATGAATAACGTTTATTCGAACCCGTTAGTAGAAAGATATGGAACTAAGGAGATGTTAGAAAATTTTTCACCAAATAAGAAGTTTTCAACTTGGAGAAAACTTTGGATAGCTTTAGCTGAATCTGAAAAAGAGTTAGGATTAAATATTACAGATGAGCAAATAGCCGAGATGAAAAAATATGTAAATGATATCAACTATGATGTTGCTGCTAAAAGAGAATTAGAAGTTAGACATGATGTAATGGCACATGTACATGCATTTGGTGTACAGGCTCCATTAGCTGCTCCAATTATTCATTTAGGTGCTACCTCTGCCTATGTAGGAGATAATACAGACTTGGTACAAATTAGAGATGGATTTGAAATATTAAAGAAAAAGTTTATTAATATCTTTAAAAATATGTCGGATTTTGCCATGGAAAATAAAGATTTACCAACTTTAGGATTTACACATTTCCAAGCTGCCCAATTAACAACAGTAGGAAAGAGAACAACTTTATGGTTACAAAGTTTAATGATGGATTTTGAAGAATTAGAATTCAGAATAGAAAATATGAGATTTAGAGGGGTAAAGGGAACTACTGGTACTCAAGCAAGTTTTGAGGAGTTATTTAATGGAGATTATGATAAAGTAAAACAATTAGATATTATGGTTTCTAAAAAATTAGGTTTCGACAGAAGATTTATGGTTACAGGTCAAACTTATGATAGAAAAGTAGATTCAGAAACATTAAATTTATTATCAAATATAGCTCAAACAGCTCATAAATTAACTAATGATATTAGATTATTACAACATTTAAAAGAGATAGAGGAGCCATTTGGAAAGAAACAAATTGGGTCGTCTGCAATGGCATATAAGAGAAATCCAATGAGAAGTGAAAGGGTATCATCGTTGGCAAAATTCGTAATAGCTATGCAACAAAGTACAGCTATGACCTCTGCTACACAATGGTTTGAGAGAACATTAGATGACTCTGCAAATAAAAGATTATCTATCCCTCAAGCATTTTTAGCAATAGATTCAATCCTAGTAATTTTACAAAATATCTTTGATGGAATGGTAGTATATCCAAAAATGATAGAAAAGAGAATTATGTCGGAATTACCATTTATGGCAACAGAATACATCATCATGGAAGGTGTAAAAAATGGTGGAGATAGACAAGAATTACACGAAAGAATAAGAGAACACTCTATGGAAGCAGGAAAGCAAGTAAAAGTAGAAGGGAAAGACAATGATTTAATCGAAAGAATATTAGCTGACGATTACTTTAATATCGATAAGGAAAAATTATTATCTATCTTAGATCCTAAAAACTTTATCGGATTTGCACCTCAACAGACTGTGGAATTCTTAGAAGAAGAGATCAATCCAATAATTAAAAAATATGAAAATTTACTTGGAATGGAAGCAGGATTAAGAGTATAATCGTGTCTAGAATAGGTAAAAACGAAAATAAAAAAAGAGAGCTTTATTTAGTAGCCTTTGTGCTACTAGCTCTCTATTTTTCGTTATTTGAGACTGTAATTCCAAAACCATTTCCATGGATGAAATTAGGATTGGCTAACTTAGCAACAATAATAGTTTTAGTGAAATTTGGACCTAAGATGGCCTTTGAAGTTTTATTTTTACGAATATTGATACAAGGGATGATGATAGGGACCTTATTTACCCCAGGATTCTTCATAAGTTTAATTTCAGGAGTAGCAAGTACTAGTATAATGTGTTTACTCTATAATTTGAAAAATCATATAAGTTTGGTAGCCATAAGTATTGTTTCGGCTTTGACACATAATATAGTACAATTAATAGTAGTATATTTTTTATTATTTAGAAATACTGATATTATGGGACGATCTATCCTTATTTTCGTTATGATATTCTTAGGGATAGGAGTAGTATCAGGGGGGATAATAGGAGTAATAGCAAGTAGGTTAAGGCTGAGGGAAAGTAGGGGTAGTTCACGAACTACCCTTAATTGAAAATTGAAAAATTAAAATTGATAATTGAAGGTCAAAGACTTTTTGTCACAGATTACACAGATAGGTTCAGATTATAGTTATCAGATTTTTATCTAGGCTCTATATTCTAAATAATTATAATTTATCTTAATCTGCGTAAGGTTAAAAAAATACCCGAAGTGGGCACCACCAAGAAACTATGATTTATTTTATAAATCGAGGTTCTTGCGTTCTGCGACAGAAAAAAGGTTTTAAGTTGTTAGTTATTAGTTCGAGCGAAGCTCGTTGGGAGGTTTTATTTATGCAAAAAAGAAAATATTTTGGAACAGATGGAATAAGAGGAGAGGCGAATAAAGAATTAACAGTAGATATTGCTATGAAATTAGGTTTTGCTTTAGCTTATGCTTTAAAGAAAAAAAGACCAGCAGATCAAAAACATATTGATGTGGTAATTGGTAGTGATACTAGAATATCGGGGTATATGTTAAGATCGGCACTTATGGCAGGATTGTCTTCAATGGGTGTTAGAATCACCTATGTAGGAGTATTACCTACTCCAGCTGTGGCATATCTTACACAATTGAAAAAAGCCGATGCAGGAATAATGATATCAGCATCACACAACCCAGCTAAGGATAATGGAATAAAGATATTTAGAAGTAATGGAAAGAAATTATCTGATGAGATAGAATTAGAATTAGAAGCACTTATGGATAACTATGAGGAGATTTCAAAGGAATGTATGGCAGGAGATAAGGTTGGAAAGGTAATCATGGAAGATGACAACTATTTCTTATATAGAGATTATCTATTATCTTTAGTAGAAGGGGATTTTACTGGAATGAAGATTATCTT
>Ga0256827_10001922_pt1 | contig 13424 bp, 10 predicted proteins | sample CV84metaG_FD_185977 | JGI IMG/M metagenome (GOLD analysis project Ga0256827, IMG submission 185977) | Hydrothermal vent microbial communities from East Pacific Rise, Pacific Ocean - CV84 | ecosystem: Environmental > Aquatic > Marine > Hydrothermal vents | place: Pacific Ocean: East Pacific Rise... | reverse complement strand
TCGGTAAACTCAGCTAAAAGCGACGAACAAGCTCGTCAACAAGCGACGATTTACCTGCACCTCCGGTACCTGTAATTCCTAAAACAGGGATATTGCTCTCATTTGCAATTTTCTCTATTTCTTCTAACTCATCTTTAACTTTATCAGGAAAATTTTCTGCTGCCGAAATTAATCGTGCAATAGAATTTACATCTTTTTCTTTTATTTTAGATATATCTTGTTTTTCTGTTCCTGTTGGAAAATCGGCTTTTCTTACAAGGTCGTTTATCATTCCTTGTAAACCCATCTCACGACCATCATCAGGCGAGTAAATTTTGGTTATTCCATATTGGTGTAACTCTTCAATTTCTTCAGGAAGGATTACTCCACCGCCTCCACCAAAAAGCTGAATATGTCCACAACCTTTTTCTTCAAGTAAATCGTACATATACTTAAAAAACTCTGTATGACCACCTTGATACGATGTTATTGCTATTGCCTGTACATCTTCTTGAATTGCAGTATCTACAATTTCGATTACCGAACGATTATGCCCCAAGTGAATAACTTCTGCTCCTGTCGATTGAATAATTCGACGCATTACATTAATTGCAGCATCGTGTCCATCGAAGAGCGAAGCTGCTGTTACAATTCTCACATTATTTTTTGGTACGTATCTTTCTACTTTTTGCATCATACTTTGATTTTTTTAAGGATAGCAAATATAGTAAAAATAGAGGAATATTTAAAGTGGACTTATATTAATTATTTTCTTTTAAGAATAGAATTATAGTAACAATAATTTTATAAGTTTAAACAAAAACTCTACCTTTGAATATCAAAGTTAAAAGTTCATTTGATGTAAAATTTTGAGTAAAAAAAAGCGTAAAATATTATTTGTTTATATTAACTTTTCAACTTTTGTTGAAAAAGATTTTATATCGTTACAAAAAAAAGCTGAAGTTATAAAATACAAATTTATTCCTCATAAACAGCTGTTTAAGTTTTTATTTCAATATATAAAGCAGTTGTTTTTTTTAATATTAAATATTCATAAGGTTGATATAATATATTGTTGGTTTTCTGATTATCATTCTTTTTTACCAGCGTTATTTAGTAAAATTTTTAACAAAAAAATGATTATTGTAACTGGCGGTACAGATGCTGTTTGTATTAAAGAATTAAACTATGGAACATTATGTGGTAATAATTTACGTAGTTTTTTAACTAAAAAAAGTTATCAAATGAGTAATTTAATATTACCAGTGAATAAAAGTTTAATAGAGGGGATAAATTTTTATGTGAAAAAAAGTGGTATTAAAACAGGAATAAGAAATTATGTAAATAATATTACTGCCGAAATTGTTGAAGTTGCTACCGGATATGATAGTGAAGTGTGGAAATTACATTCTAATATTAAGAAAGAAAATAGAGTAGTAACTGTTGCTCAAATAAGAGATATGAGAACTTTTAAACTTAAGGGAATTGATTTATTTATTGATATAGCTAAACAGTTACCTGATGTAGATTTTGTTGTTATAGGAATGTCTGAAGAAATTCAAGAAGAAATAAAAAATGATAAGCCTCAAAATTTAGTTATTTATGAATTTGTTGAGAATAAAAAGCTGGTAGATTATCTAGCTAAAGCCAAAGTGTATTGTCAGCTATCGTTAAGTGAAGGCTTGCCTAATGCATTATGTGAAGCAATGCTTTGTGAGTGTGTACCAGTTGGTTCAAATGTAAATGGTATTCCTGACGGAATAGGTGATACGGGTTTTATTTTAAAAGAGAAAAATAATATAAAAGCAAAAGAGTTGGTTGTGAGGGCATTAAACTCGGATATGCAAAAAGGAGTTAATGCAAGAAATTATATTATTAATAATTTTTCTCATGAAAAAAGAGAGAGGTTATTATTTAATTTGCTTGAGTTATAAATTTGATTAGAATATTTATTTTATAATTATTTTTGCTAAATATTTATTAATAAGTCCATTTATTTCTTTCGAGAAATTCAAAAAATAAACTATTGTCCAATAAAAAAGTGTTACGAATATAGAATATATTACAGATGAAATAAATAAATTACCAAACAAAGGTCTGTAGGTTATTAAAATAAATAACAAAGTACCTAAAGTAACCAACATAATACTCTTTGAATTAAAAGGTTGTATTTTCATAACAACATATACGTAAATTAATTTTATTAAATTATGTATTACTACAGTTAGAAAAGTAGCAAAAGCGGCTCCATTAATTCCGTATATTGGAATAAGAATAATATTTGTGCCAATTGTTAGTAGTATTAGTATTACTTGAAATATTATATCAACTTTATAATATTTTGATATATTAATTATTGTACCATTTATTCCTGTTAAAACATTAACAATATTGGCTAATGAGATAAATAGTACAATATATTTACCTTTTCCAAAACTTGCGCCATAATAGTTCATTACCAAATCAATATTTACCCAAATTATTAAAAATAAAAATATTGCATAGGTTGAAGCTACAATAGAGGTTTTTATGTATAATTCTTTAACTTTGTGTATTAAATTTGATGATAAGGCATCAGCGACCATAGGTCTAACCACTGTCATTATTGATCTGGAAGGAACCAAAATTGTTGTGGCAATAAATAAAGATGGACCATATATAGCAACATCTTTCAATGTTAAATATTTTGATATCATTACGCTATCAATCTGATTTAATATAATTAATGCACTGGCACTTATCATTGTGAAAAATGCATATATGTATATTTTTTTAATTCTTTTTGTAAATAAAAAACTAAAATCGATTTTTATTGTGATATCTTTATTGTTAAATAAATAAATAAATAAAGGAATACTTACAATTATATATGCAAATGAAAAGGAAAAAAGAAAAACTTTAAACGAAATAATATTAAATGCATATAATAAAATAGTAATTAAAACAATTAACCTATATCCGAGCTCTTTAAAGAAAACATAAAAGTTAGACTTATATAAAGATTGAAAAATTGAATCGACTATTTGCATAAAAACATAACCGTAAATTAATGGTATAAGCAAAAAATAATTGTTATTAAATAATATATTTTGTTCATCTATAAACCAATACCTAGCTATTACGAAAATTATAATTGATATAATTGATAAACCTACAAAAGCCCAAAAGACAATACCAAAAATAAATTTTCCTCTCTCTACTTTATTAAATAGAGGAAAGTATTTAATAATAGCCATTGGAATACCGAGCATTGCAAAAGGTGCAAAGATTACGGTATAAGATATTAATAATCGTGCAACTCCCCAATACTCAGGAAATTCGGAAAACACTTTAGGGACAAGAATTGCGGTATAAAACGCTCCAACAATAAAACCTAAATAGGTAAAAATTGCATTTTTACTAGCATGTTTAATTACAACTCCCATTATTTACATTAATTGTTTTATTTTGTTTGTTATTCGTTTACAAGAATTACCATCGTTAAATTTATGAAACTTATTCTTTATTTTTTTTATTTTTTCAATATCCTTATCTGGATTGTCGATATATTCTTGTAAGGCTTTTAAAGCTTCGTTTTTATTTTTTATTTTAGTTCCTGGTGTATTTTCATAATAATCGAATAAAAAGCCTCTTGTTTTTTTATATTCATCATAATCGTAATTATAAAAAATAATTGGTTTTTCCATTAATAAAAAATCGAAATAAATTCCAGAATAATCGGTAATTAATATATCTGTATAGTATAAAAGATTTTGAGCATCGTTATAAATATTTGATGATGCATTAATAATTCTTTTATATTTTTCAACTTTATTACTTTCTGTTGAGTTTAAGTGATATCTATATAAAAATAACGCATTATTTAATTCTAGAAATTCGTTTAATTTGTTTAAATCAAAAAGTTCATCTAAACTTTTTAAAATACTTCCGTTTTCTCTGAAAGTAGGAGCATATAAAATAATAGTATTTTGTTTTAAAAATTTGTTTTCTTCAATAAATTTGGAATCGAAATTATTTATGTAATCGTTTTTTGCTAAGCCTGATATAAATATTTTATTGTTGGTTAATTTAAAATTTTCCTTAATTATTTGACCCTCAAAATTAGATGAAACAGTAAAGAAATCTAATGTTTTTATAAATTTCTGAATATCTTTATTACCATTCATTTCGCCAACTTTTTTTATAGGAGTACCATGCCAAATATTAAAAACAACTCTATTACTTAATATAGGATATGGTGAAAAATCGTAAATACCACTAGAAACAATAAATATTTTTGTTTGTAAAAAAACAGACAAAGTTTTTAAATTATACGGATATAGAATTTTACCCGGATAAATCTGATTTAATAGTTTAAATTCATTTTTATCTTTTGTGTAAAAAAAATAATTAAAATCTACATTGTTATTTGCAAAATGTTCGAAAAGATATTTATTATTGCCGTTAAAAAACTTAGCTTTTAAACCTGATACTAATACATATTTTTTTGTTACAAATAAACCAAATAATTTATCTAAAATAATTAAGATAATTTTTAGAAAAAATTGAAATAACAATTTTATTTTTATACTCATTCTTCTTCTTATATTATTAAATGGTTTTTTGTGTTTTATAAACTAGCTTCTTAATTCTTTTAATACATTATTTATTTTTGTTGATGAAACTCCTTTAGTGTAAGGAAAATAAATAATTTTAACGCCTACATCTTTAAATTTTTCATCTAATTCTTTCCATTTTGGAGTTTCAAACCAATCGTCACCAACAAACATTACATCAAATTTTAATCGTTCCCACATTTTAAATTTATCCATATTGTATTGAGGAACAACCGAATCAACAAACTTAATGTTTCTAACTATTTCCATTCTTTCTTGATGAGGTATTACTGCTTTTTTATTTTTATAAGCTACTAATTCATCTGAAGTAACTCCAACAATTAATCTATCGCACAAACCTTTTGCATTTTTAAGTAAGTTTAAATGTCCTATATGAAATAAGTCGTATACTCCTGATGTATAGCCTATTACTTCTTTTTCGTCTCCTCTTTTAAACATAATAATATATTTTTACCATTCCCAATTTTTATGGAAATACATATTTTTAAACATTTCAATATTTATAAACATCCATAAAATTTGACCTGCTCTTGCTTCTTTTTTACTTTGCTTAATTAATGTTTTATAAACCCCGGGTTTTAACCAGTCTGCTTTTGGTAATAATTCTTCGGCTAAAAGTTCTAAATTTGTAAACCATTTTGTTAATGGTACGGGAAAGCCTACTTTTTTTCTTTCTACAATTTCTGCAGGAAGATATTTATAAGACAATTTTCTTAACAAATATTTGGGAATATCTAACTTTTCAGAATATTCATTTGAATTAGATTTACTTGCTTTTTCTTTTGCTAAATTATCAATCCATTTCAATTTTAAATTATACGGAATTTTAGAATATACAAATTCAATTAGTTTATGGTCCAAAAAAGGTACTCTGGCTTCAACTGATGTTTGCATTGTAGTCATGTCAACTCTTTGCAATAACCCTTTTACATGGTATTTATGAAAAAATCTAAATATATTTTCATTATTCGATTTTCCTTCAAAATCAGATGAAATAATTTTATCAAATTTTTCTCTGTACTTAAATGGTGTATTTAAAAGGTTATTTCGCATGTTACGAGGAACATATTCGTATTTTTCGATTAAAAAATTATAGAAACTTTCTTTTGTATTTATGTTTTCATAATCGAAACCAGACCTAAATATTTTTCCATAACCGCCCATTAATTCATCAGCTCCTTCACCTGAAAGTACAACAGTAATTTTTTCTTTTAATTTACTCGACATTATTGCTAAAGGAATTTCGTTAGGAACAGCTAATGGTGCATCTTTGAATTTTATAAGTCTTTCCCAGTTATTTATATAGTCATCTTTTTGCATCATTATTTCGGTATGCGATGTATTATATTTTTTGGCTATTTTTCGTGAATATTCAAATTCATTTAATTCGGGAAAACCAATTGTATATGTATTTACATTTTCGTTAGTATTTTTTGCAGTAATTGCAGTTATTAAGCTAGAATCAACACCTCCACTTAAGTATGTACCTAAAGGAACATCAGCCATTAATCGATATTTAATGGCTTTGTTTATTTCTATATCAAAACTTTTTAATAATTCATCTTCAGAATATGTTGTTGATGTGTTAAATTCGTTAGGTAAATCCCAATATATTTTTTCTTTAATATTTAAATTTGAATCAATTTTTAAAAAACATCCGGGATTTAGTTGATGAATATTTTCAAAAAAAGTATATGGAGCTCTTATATATCGGTTAGCTAAATACTCATCAACAGCAAAATTATTGAATTTAGCTTTTACTAATCCACTAGCTAAAATTACCTTAATTTCGGAGCCAAAAATAAGTTTTTCATTATCGTAGAAGTAAAATAATGGTTTTATTCCTAATCTATCTCTAACTAAAAATAGCTCGTTTTTTTCGCTATTATAAATTGCAAACGAGAACATTCCGTTTGCTTTCTCAATAAACCATTCAATGTCGCGTTCTTCAACCGCAGCAATTATAACTTCGGTATCTGATAAAGTATTAAATTTATAATTTAATTCTGCTTTTATTTCTTTAAAATTATATATTTCGCCATTAAATACAATATGCCATTTGTTAGAATTAGAATGCATTGGTTGGTTAGATTGTTCGCCAACATCAATAATTGAGAGTCTTCTATGACCTAATGCTAAATTATTATTTATGTAAAAATTACCTGCGTCCGGTCCTCTATGAATAATTGATTTGTTCATAGCAGTTATTCTACTTTTAATATCTTCAATTTTATTTAATGAAAAAAGACCCGTAATTCCGCACATGTATTTCGTTTTTTTACTATAAACAAAAGTAAAATTAATTTTTTAAATATCAATTACAATGTGTTTATTAAAAAACAATTATATTTGCACTCTAACAAAAACAAATTACTATAATTATTTATTAATGAAGTTTACATCGTTCGAATTTATTATTTTCTTTATAATAGTTTTTGTTTTCTATTGGTTTGTATTTAAAAATAAGTTAAAGACTCAAAATATTTTATTGCTTATTGCTAGCTATTTTTTTTATGGTTATTGGGATTATCGTTTTTTACTTTTAATATTTATTAGTTCAGGGCTTGATTTTATTGTTGCAAAAAAAATTCAAAAAGAAAGTTTACTCTCAAAAAGGAAATTATTATTAGCAGTTAGTTTAATTGCTAATTTAGGAATGTTAGCTGTTTTTAAATATTATAATTTTTTTATAATAAGTTTTGCTCAAATGTGGAATAATATTTTTGCTACAGAGTTAAATTATTTTACATTAAATATTATACTTCCTGTGGGTATAAGTTTTTATACTTTTCAAACACTATCATATACAATTGATGTTTATAGAAGAAAATTAGATGCGACTAATGATGTTGTTTCGTTTTTTGCTTATGTGTCATTTTTTCCGCAGTTAGTTGCCGGCCCAATTGAAAGAGCCGTAAATTTATTACCACAATTTACCAAGTCTCGTAAGTTTGATTATTATGATGCGGCTAATGGTTTAAAACAAATACTTTGGGGTTTTTTTAAAAAAGTTGTTATTGCAGATAATGTAGGAACTTATGTTGACCAGTTTTATAACTCCCCAGATTTATTTACCGGTAGTGAATTGTTTTTAGGTGCTGTTTATTTTTCTTTTCAAATATATTGCGACTTTTCGGCATATTCTGATATTGCCATTGGAACTGCTAAAATATTTGGTTTCGATTTAATGAAAAACTTTAATTATCCTTATTTTTCAAGAAATATTGGCGAATTTTGGCGTCGTTGGCATATCTCTCTTTCAACTTGGTTTAGAGATTATTTATATATTCCGCTAGGAGGTAGTAGAGTAAATACAAAACGAAGATTATTTTTTAATGTTCTTGCAATATTTGTTGTTAGTGGTCTTTGGCATGGTGCTAATTGGACGTTTATTGTTTGGGGATTACTAAATGCCTTATTATTTTTACCATCAATAATTACAAGTAATAATAGAAATTATTTAAATACAATTGCTGAAAATAAAAAATTTCCACCGTTAAACGAAATAATAAAACTATTCGTAACATTTACTGTGGTAACTATGCTCTGGATTGTTTTTAGAGCTAATTCTATAACCGATGCATGGATTTATTTTACAAGTATATTTAAACCAGACTTTTTTACAATTCCGAGTAAACTAGGAGGAATACCAATGATTATATTGCTTATAGTTATGGAATGGTACGCACGAACTGACAATTTTCCTCTCGAAAAATTAAAATTTAATACTGCAATTAGATGGAGCATTTACATAATGCTATTTATTTTAATTATTGTTTTTGCAGGAGAAGATAAAGTGTTTATATATTTTCAATTTTAAAAAGTATGAGCAAATTTTTAAATAGAACACTAATTTTTATAATAATACTTACAATAGTAGTAAGTGTTATTTCAATTTTTTATAGTCAAATTAAAAATAAATATTTAAGTAACAGTAATTTTGTTATTGATAAAAAAATAAATATACTAATTTTAGGCGATTCTCATTCGGAAGCGGCTTTTAACGATAAAATTATTCCAAACTCAGTAAATTATGCTTTTTCGGCAGAGCACTATTTGTTTACCTATTTTAAACTTAAAAAGATTATTGAAGCAAATCCGCAAATTAATAAAGTAGTATTAAGTTTTGCAGCTCATAATATTTCAAAAAATATTGATGATGTAATATTTTTAGACACTAGAAATTCTCGTAGTTTTGCTAGATATTTTATGCTTTTAAATAGAGAAAGCATTTGGGAATGTAAATCAAATTCACAAAATTGGAAAATAAACTATCTTAAATGGAAATTTAGTATTCCCTTTCAATTAAAATTAGAATTGAAACTAATATACAAGGTCTTATTTTTTAAGAAGATATTAGTAAAAGATTACCCTTTTATTGGTAAATTTTATAAGAGTAAACATCATGTATTTAGTAATTTAAACAATGAAATATTAAACCATTATTTTACTAATAATTCTATATCTAAAGAATCTGATTTAAACATTAAATATTTAAATAAAATTGTAGATTTTGTTAGAGCAAAAAAAATAAAACTTTATTTAATTAATACACCTCAACATAAAAAATATAGAGAAAGAATTCCCATTTTTTTTAAAAAAGAATATAAATTATTGTCTAATAAATTAGTAAATAAGGACACAAGCCTTATTAAAATAATTGACCTTAGCGAAATAAACATAAATGATACTTGTTATGGCGATTATCATCATGTAAATTATTATGGTGCTACCATTGTTTCTAACAAAATTATTGATGTTGTAAAATAATAATAAAATAAAAAATAGCAAATAATACTAAAAATATTACTTTTGCTGTAAATGTAAAAATTAATATATGAAGTCGAAAAATATAATATCCGTTATTATACCTTTAGTTGTTTTTATAGCCATATCTGTTCTTTATTTTTCTCCTGATATGTTTAGTAAGAAACTCTTACAAAGTGATATTACTCACTATAAAGGAATGAGTAAGGAAATATTAGATTTTAATAAAGAAACAGGTGAACAAACTTTATGGACAAATAGTATGTTTGGAGGTATGCCGGCATATCAGATTTCGGCAATAGATAATAATAATCTTTTTAGATTTGTTGATAGATTTTTACGAATATTAAAAAGTCCTGCAAGTTTTATTTTTATTGCTTTCTTAGGATTTTATATTTTACTTTTAGCTTTTAAAGTAGATTACAAACTATCTACAATAGGAGCATTAGCTTACGGACTTTCTAGTTACTTTTTAATAATTATTGCGGCAGGTCATAATACAAAGATGATTGCTCTAGGTTATCTACCCGGAGTGTTAGCGGGTATAGTATTAATTTATTATCAGCGTAAACTAATACTTGGTACTGTTTTGTTTTCTATATTTTTAACATTAGAAATAATAGCAAATCATTTACAGATAACTTTTTACGGAGTAATACTTATACTAATATATGCAATATTTATAGTTGTTGACTTAATAAAGCAAAAGGACTATAATTATCTTGTTAAATCAGGAATTTTTGTTTTTGTTGGAATGCTTTTAGCTGTTGGTGTAAATTTTACCAATCTATACACTACGTACGAATATGGTAAGGAATCGTTAAGAGGTCCTTCTGAATTAAGTATTGATCATACAAATCAAACTAGCGGTTTAGATAAAGATTACGCAACATCGTGGAGTTATGGGAAAATGGAAACTTTTAACCTTTTTATTCCTAATTTAGTTGGCGGTGCTAGCGGTTCAGAACTATCAAAAAAATCGGCAACATATAAAAAGTTACTTGAGGTTGGAGCTACAAAAAAACAAGCTAACGATGCTATAAAAAGAATGCCTACATATTGGGGCCCACAACCATTTACGTCTGGACCTGTATACATTGGAGCTTTAGTAATATTCCTTTTTGTTATGGGTATTTTTTTAGTAAAAGGGCCAATAAGAACATGGTTGCTTACTGCTACTTTATTATCGATAATGCTTGCATGGGGTAAAAACTTTATGTTTTTAACCGATATATTCTTTGATTATTTTCCTGGTTATAACAAATTTCGTACAGTATCGATGATATTAGTAATTGCTGAATTAACAATGCCTTTGTTAGGAATACTTGCTTTAAAAAATATTATTGAAGAAAAGGTTTCTAAAGAGCAAATTATTAAAGCACTTAAATATTCAGTAGGTATATTAAGTGGTTTAGCTTTAATATTTATTGTAAATCCGGGAATACTTGATTTTAGAGGATTGTCTGATACTCAACTACCTGATTATTTACAGGATTCAATTATAGAAGATAGAGCATCAATGATGAGGGGCGATGCAATACGTTCGTTAATTTTTGTATTAATTGGTGCAAGTACTATTTGGTTTTATATAAAAGGAAAATTAAAGTCAAATTATTTGTATATAATTATAGGATTAGCTATAGTTATTGATTTATGGAGCGTTGATAAAAGATATCTTAACGAAGCTAATTTTGAAAGTAAACATAAAGTAGAAACACCTTTTACTGCTAGTAAAGCAGATGAAATTATTTTAAAAGATGGCGATCCTAACTACAGAGTATTAAATCTTGCTGTAAGTACTTTTAATGATGCTAGTACTTCTTATTTTCACAAATCTATTGGAGGTTATCATGGAGCAAAACTTCGTAGATATCAAGAATTAATAGATTTTGAAATTAGTAAAGAAATGCAAAATATTATTAATACTCTTAAAAAACAACCAACAAAAGAATCTTTGGATTTGGTTTTAAAAAATAATCAGGCCTTAAATATGTTAAATACAAAATATATTATTTATAATCCGGAGGCACCTCCTTTAGTAAATTATTACTCTTTAGGTAATGCATGGTTTGTAAGTAATACAAAAGTGGTTGCTAATGCTAATAAAGAAATAGAGGCAGTTCAAAATTTTGACCCAAAAACTACGGCAATAGTTGATAAAAGGTTTGAAAAAGAACTTTTCGATTTCACGAAAGATTCTAATGCGAAAATAGTGTTGACTAGTTACAAGCCTAATCATTTAATATATAAAACGGAAGCTAAAACAGACCAATTAGCTGTTTTTTCTGAGATATATTATGAAAAAGGTTGGAATGCATATATTGATGGTAATTTAGCTCCTTATTTTAGGGTTAATTATGTTTTACGTGCAATGAAAATTCCTGCAGGTAATCACAGTATAGACTTTAAATTTGAGCCAAAATCGTGGGCAATAGGTACAATAATTGCTTTAATAAGTTCCCTAATTTTATTATTAGCTTTGATAGGTATTATTATATTTGAGTTTAAACAAAAAAATAAAGAAATAGAATAGTTCTATTTCCTTATTTTTTAAGTTTATTATAGTTTTATATAACTTTAATAAATTCAGGTTTATCATCACGTACTGTTAGTTTACCTATATTATAAAATGGATGATTTATATTGCTCATGTAATCAGTAACTTCTTTTACGCCATCAGGTTCAACTGCAACAAGTAAACCTCCACTTGTTTGGGCATCACAAAGTACATTTCGCTGCATTTTTGTTAGCTGATGTAATTTTTTGCTATAACTCTTGTAGTTTTTAAACAGTCCTCCTGGGAAAGTTTTCATTTCAATATATTTCTGTAAATTAGTTATTTGCGGAACTTTATCAAATTCAACAATAGCATTTAAATTACTTCCTTCACAAATTTCTAATAAATGCCCTAAAAGCCCAAAACCTGTAACGTCTGTTATTGTTTTAACTGATTTAAAATCAGATAAATCTTGTCCAACTTTATTTAGGCTAGACATTAATTCAATAATTTCAGTGCGGTCTTCATCTGTAAGTTTACCTTGTTTTTCGGCTGTAGCCATAATTCCAATACCCAATGGTTTTGTTAAAAATAGCTCACAGCCGGCTGTTGCCCCTGAGTTTTGTTTAACTTTTGCGGTATCGATAACTCCTGTTACAGATAAACCAAAAACAGGGTCTCCAATTTCAATACTATGCCCTCCTGCAAGTGTAATGCCAGCCTCGTTACATACTTTTCGTGCACCTTCTAGTACTTTTCCTGCGGTTTCTAAAGGTAACTTATCAACAGGCCAGCCAAGTATGGCAATTGCCATAATAGGTTTGCCACCCATAGCATAAATGTCGCTAATTGCATTAACAGAGGCTATTCTGCCAAAGTCGTAAGGATCGTCAACTATTGGCGTAAAAAAGTCGGTTGTGCTTATAATTGATTTGCCATCGCCTAGGTCAAATACTGCAGCATCGTCTCTTTTATCGTTTCCTACCAATAAATTTGGATCGTTTTCATATACAATATCCGATTTTAATATTGTACTTAAATCTTCAGGCGAAATTTTACAGCCTCAACCAGCACCTGGACTAAAAGCCGTTAATTTCGGTATTATTCTATCAAATTCTATCATTCTAACAAATCAAAATTAAAAAAAAAATAGTAAAAAGGGGGAGGAGTTTGTAATTTGGAGGCACCGCCTCTAAATCTGGACATTATTATGTATTGCTTGAATATATTCAGTATGTAATGAAATTGTTTTCATATTGTCTGGCAAAATTATAATATTATTTTTGGACTTCCTACAAAAAGTCGGACAAATTTTTTAAGACCTTGAAAATCCGTATATAAAATTATCGAATCTTGAAAAATTCACAGAATATACATTGGAAATCACTCGTAACTTATTGAATTTCTGGCATTCTCCAAACTTTAACGAAAAGGTATCTTTGCAAAATATGGTCTTTCCAGAGGGTATTTTGTATAACAGGGAAAAACGCATTTATCGAACCGAAAGAGTAAATACTTTATTTTCTGTAAATCATTCTTTATCAAAAGAATATGAGTTGAAAAAA
>Ga0256827_10001921_pt1 | contig 13430 bp, 10 predicted proteins | sample CV84metaG_FD_185977 | JGI IMG/M metagenome (GOLD analysis project Ga0256827, IMG submission 185977) | Hydrothermal vent microbial communities from East Pacific Rise, Pacific Ocean - CV84 | ecosystem: Environmental > Aquatic > Marine > Hydrothermal vents | place: Pacific Ocean: East Pacific Rise... | reverse complement strand
CTGGAATCCGGTTTGTTCATCCGATTCCACTTTATAGGTTAAACCTTCTTCAATATTCTCGTAGCTAATTTTACCTTTCGCTTCCGAAATAATAACCGCATTATAGGGATCCCAGTCACAGATTAAGTCGCCTTTCTTCACGACAGAACCATTAGGGATGTATAATTTAGAACCATAAGGAATATTAGAAGATGCCAAAGCAACACCCGTTTTCTCATCGATGATTTTCATCTCTGCTGAACGACCTATCACCACTTGATATTCGGCTCCCTCAGATTCTTTATAATCAATGGTTCTTAATTCTTCAATCTTTAAAGTACCGTCTAATTTTGCTGTAATATTAGCCGATGTAGCAATATTACTGGCAGTACCACCCACGTGGAATGTACGAAGTGTTAACTGTGTACCCGGCTCACCAATAGACTGTGCAGCAATAACACCAACAGCTTCTCCTTTTTGAACCATTCTACCACTCGATAAGTTTCTACCATAACATTTAGCACATACCCCTACTTTTGATTCGCAGGTTAATACCGAACGTATTTCGATAGATTCTATACCGCTATCTTCAATCTTCTTAGCCAGCTCTTCGGTGATTTCCTCACCACTTGCTATAATCAGTTCTTCGGTACGAGGATCAAATACATCGAATAATGTTGTTCTACCCAGTATTCTCTCATACATAGTTTCTACAACTTCTTCGTTTTTCTTTAAAGCCGAAACCGTTAAACCACGTAAAGTACCACAATCTACATCCGAGATAATCACGTCTTGTGCCACATCAACCAAACGACGAGTTAAATAACCCGCATCCGCAGTCTTAAGCGCTGTATCGGCCAAACCTTTACGCGCACCGTGAGTAGAAATAAAGTACTCTAATACCGACAACCCTTCTTTAAAGTTCGAAAGAATAGGATTCTCAATAATCTCACCTCCTGATGAACCTGATTTCTTAGGTTTCGCCATCAAGCCCCTCATTCCACTTAACTGACGAATCTGTTCTTTAGATCCCCTCGCGCCGGAGTCAAGCATCATATAAACAGAGTTGAAACCTTGTTTATCTGCAATAATCTCCTTCATCAAGGTATTGGTTAAATGAGAGTTGGCATGTGTCCAGATATCAATAATCTGATTATATCTTTCAGTATTGGTAATGAAACCCATATTATAGTTATTCATCACTTCGGCCACATCGTCGTTAGCTTCTTTAATAAGTGTTTCCTTAATTTCAGGAATGATAATATCGCCTAAGTTAAACGATAAACCACCTTTAAAAGCCATAGTATAACCCATTCCCTTAATATCATCAAGGAACTGAGCTGTTCTGGAAGTACCATGTGACTTTAAGATATCACTAATAATATCTCTTAAAGATTTCTTGGTTAACAAGGTATTGATATAAGGATAACCTTTAGGTACTAATTGGTTGAATAATACTCTACCAACAGTAGTTTCTATCATGTGATTCACCTCTTCGCCATCTACAACATCATCAACTTTTACATTGATAATAGCGTGGATATCAACCTTTTTCTCATTATAAGCAATAATCACCTCTTGAGGAGAATAGAACTTATATCCTTCACCTTTCACCACTAAATCTTCGGTGGTTTTTCTTGGCTTGGTCATATAATACAGACCCAAAACCATATCCTGCGATGGTACAGCAATAGGCGCACCGTTAGCAGGGTTCAGAATATTATGAGAGGCCAACATCAATGTCTGGGCTTCCAAAATAGCTGCATTTCCAAGAGGAACATGCACCGCCATTTGGTCACCATCAAAGTCGGCGTTGAAAGCCGTACACGCCAATGGGTGTAACTGAATAGCTTTTCCCTCAATCAACTTTGGCTGGAATGCCTGAATACCTAAACGGTGCAGCGTAGGCGCACGGTTGAGCATCACAGGATGTCCTTTTAATATATTCTCTAAGATATCCCAAACAATAGGATCTTTTCTGTCTACAATCTTCTTAGCAGATTTTACAGTCTTTACAATACCTCTTTCAAGTAATTTCCTAATGATAAACGGCTTAAATAGTTCCGAAGCCATGTTCTTAGGTAAACCACACTCATTAAGGTTTAGCGTAGGACCTACTACAATAACCGAACGACCGGAATAATCCACACGCTTACCTAATAAGTTCTGACGGAAACGACCTTGCTTACCTTTTAAACTGTCGCTTAATGACTTTAAAGCACGGTTACTATCAGTCTTTACTGAATTAGCTTTACGCGAGTTATCATATAATGAATCTACAGCTTCCTGTAACATACGCTTTTCGTTACGCATGATAACATCCGGAGCCTTGATTTCGATTAATCGCTTCAATCTGTTATTTCTGATGATGACTCTACGATATAAATCGTTCAGGTCGGAAGTAGCAAAACGACCGCCGTCAAGAGGTACTAAAGGACGTAATTCTGGTGGAATCACCGGAACCACTTTCACTATCATCCACTCAGGTCTGTTCTCAATACGGGTTCGTGCATCGCGGAATGCCTCAAACACCTGTAAACGTTTTAAAGCATCTTGCTTACGTTGTTGGGATGTTTCGGTATCTGCTTTATGACGCAACTCGAACGACACTTTATCAAGATCAATATTTGAAAGTATATCATAGATAGCCTCTGCTCCCATCTTAGCAATAAACTTTTCAGGGTCAGTATCATCTAATTGTTGGTTTTCTACAGGCAGACTTTCGATCACATCGAAATATTCTTCTTCTGTTAAGAAATCCATTTTTTCAAGAGGTCTCCCTTCTTCAGGATGAACAGCAGAACCAGGATTGATTACCACATAACGTTCATAATAAATGATTGTATCTAATTTCTTAGATTGCAATCCTAAAAGGGCACCTATTTTATTGGGAAGTGATTTGAAAAACCAGATATGTGATACAGGCACTACCAAATTGATATGTCCCATTCTTTCACGACGTACTTTTTTCTCAGTCACTTCAACACCGCAGCGATCACAAACAATACCCTTATAACGAATACGTTTATACTTACCACAATGACACTCATAATCTTTCACAGGCCCGAAAATACGCTCACAAAACAAACCGTCTCTCTCGGGTTTATAAGTTCTGTAATTGATAGTTTCCGGTTTTAATACTTCACCATTAGATTGCTCTAAGATCTGCTCGGGAGAAGCCAAGCTGACAGTGATGGAATTAAAACTACCTTGTGTGAGATTATTATCTTTTCTAAAAGCCATATTTATAATGTATTATAAATTAGAGGTTTTAAACTCTATTTATCAAAATTAATACTCAATCCTAATCCTTTAAGCTCGTGTACCAGTACGTTAAACGATTCTGGTATACCTGGTTTTGGCATGCTATCACCTTTTACAATAGCTTCGTAAGCCTTAGCTCTTCCTATCACATCATCCGATTTAATAGTTAAAACTTCTTGTAAAACGTTAGCAGCACCAAATGCTTCAAGCGCCCAAACTTCCATCTCACCAAAACGCTGACCACCAAACTGTGCTTTACCACCAAGAGGTTGCTGTGTAATAAGTGAATATGGGCCTATAGAACGTGCATGCATCTTATCATCCACCATATGGTGAAGTTTCAGCATATATATATATCCTACAGTAGCTTTCTGATCGAATCTTTCGCCTGTACCACCATCGTAAAGATGTACCGCACCATTTTTCGGTAAATTAGCCTGACGCATATAATCGTTAATCTGATCTAAGGAAGCACCATCGAAAATAGGGGTTGAGAATTTCAATCCCAATTCTTTTCCGGCCCAACCTAAAACAGTTTCGTAAATCTGTCCCAAGTTCATCCTCGAAGGTACACCTAATGGATTAAGAACGATATCTACAGGCGTTCCATCTTCAAGGAATGGCATATCCTCTTCACGAACAATTTTGGATACAATACCCTTATTACCGTGACGACCCGCCATCTTATCACCTACTTTAAGCTTACGTTTTTTGGCCACATGAACCTTAGCCATTTGAACGATACCTGTTGGTAATTCATCACCTACAGAAGCGGTCATTTTCAAACGATTAGTTTCGGCTAATGCCTGCTTATACTTTAAGGTGTAGTTATTGATGACTTCTTTAATCATGTCGTTCTTAACAGAATCGGTTGTCCAACCTGTAGGATTAACAGTTAAATAATCGATGCTCATCAATAGCTTTTGAGAGAACTTGGATTTCTTAGGGATCAAAGGCTCATCATAACCATCGTAAACACCCTGGCTTGTTTTACCACTCACCAAAATGATTAGTTTATCAACCAATTTACCTTTTAGTTCAGCCACTTCTTTCAAGAAGCTGTTCTCTAAAGTCTCCAGAATATCTTTTTCTTTTGTCTTAGATTTACGATCACGGACTTTTCGGGTAAATAACATCTTACCAATCACCACACCCATCATTGATGGAGGTGCTTTTAAAGAGGCATCTTTCACATCACCCGCTTTATCACCAAAGATAGCTCTTAACAGCTTTTCTTCTGGTGTAGGATCGCTTTCTCCTTTTGGAGTAATCTTACCAATTAAGATATCACCACCTGTGATTTCGGCACCAATACGAATGATACCATTCTCATCAAGATCTTTAGTAGCCTCGGCACTAATATTAGGGATATCGTTAGTCAGTTCTTCTACACCACGTTTGGTGTCACGCACTTCCAGAGTAAACTCTTCCACGTGAACAGAAGTATAGATATCTTGTTTTACAATCCTTTCGGATATTACAATAGCATCCTCAAAGTTATAACCTTTCCACGGCATGAAAGCCACTTTTAGGTTACGTCCCAAAGCTAACTCGCCTTGCTGTGTGGCATAGCCTTCGCAAAGTACCTGACCCTTAGTTACCTTATCACCTTTTTTAACAATAGGGCGAAGGTTAACACTGGTATTCTGATTAGTTCTTTGGAACTTAGGTAATTTGTATTTCTTGATATCGTCGTCGAAGCTAACCAAACGTTCTCTTTCGTCGCGAGAATATCTGATGATTACTTCGCGAGCATCAACGTATTCTACCACACCTTCGCCTTCGGCATTAATCAACACTCGCGAGTCGCGAGCTACCGAGCTTTCGATTCCTGTACCCACAATAGGAGCTTCGGAATTTAAAAGTGGCACTGCCTGACGCATCATGTTCGATCCCATCAAAGCACGGTTCGCATCATCATGCTCCAGGAATGGAATTAATGAGGCTGCTATGGATGCAATCTGATTAGGTGCTGTATCAATTAAATCTACTTTTTCTTTTTCAATATTTGGATAATCGGCCAATGAACGAGATTTTACTCTATCTCTTTCAATCACACCATTATCATCCATTAAAGTTGTTGCCTGAGCAATAATTTTATTCTCTTCCTGCTCGGCACTCAAATAGGTTGGAGGCACATCTTTTTGTACCACACCATTCTTTACTTCGTAATAAGGAGTCTCGATAAAACCAAGTCTGTCGATTTTAGCGTAAACACTTAAAGAAGAAATCAAACCAATATTCGGACCCTCTGGTGTTTCGATAGTACACAAACGACCATAGTGGGTATAGTGCACATCTCGTACCTCAAAACCGGCTCTCTCTCGGGATAATCCACCAGGACCTAAAGCCGAAATACGTCTTTTATGTGTTAGCTCAGACAGTGGATTGGTTTGATCCATAAACTGAGACAACTGGTTGGTACCAAAGAATGAATTGATAACCGAAGACAAAGTCTTGGCATTGATCAATTCGGTTGGTGTAAACACCTCATTGTCTCGCACATTCATTCTCTCACGAATAGTACGGGCCATACGGGCTAAACCAACTCCAAATTGTTGATATAATTGCTCACCAACGGTTCTGATACGACGGTTACTCAAGTGGTCGATATCATCCACATCGGTTTTAGCATTTACCAGTTTAATCAGATATTTGATGATCTCAATGATATCTTCCTTAGTCAATACACTGGTATCTAAGCTGGTATCTAATTTAAGCTTGGTGTTAATTCGGTATCTACCTACTTCACCAAGATCGTAACGAGTGTCGGAGAAGAACAGCTTATCGATAATACCACGAGCGGTTTCTTCATCTGGTGGCTCAGCGTTTCTCAACTGACGGTAAATATACTCTACAGCTTCTTTCTCACTATTAGCGGAGTCTTTCTGCAGGGTATTAAAGATGATTGAATAATCGCGACTGGTTAAACTATCTTTATGAATAAAAATAGTTTTAATACCTGCTTCTAAGATAGGCTCGAAGTGTTCTTTCTCAAGCACTGTTTCGCGCTCAATAATCACTTCTGTTCTTTCAATAGAAACAACTTCTCCAGTATCTTCGTCTACAAAATCTTCAACCCATTTGCTCACAACGTGTGCCGCCAAACGTTTACCTATCACTCGTTTTAAACCGGTTTTAGATACTTTGACTTCCTGAGCCAGGTCGAATATTTCTAATATATCTTTATCGCTTTCGTAACCAATAGCTCTAAGCAATGTAGTTACAGGTAATTTCTTTTTTCTATCGATATAAGCATATAAAACGCCATTTATATCAGTAGAGAATTCCATCCAGGAGCCTTTAAAAGGAATGATTCTGGCAGAATATAACTGTGTTCCGTTAGCGTGGCGGCTTTGGCCGAAGAACACACCAGGGGAACGGTGTAATTGCGAAACAATGACACGTTCGGCTCCATTAATGATAAAGGTACCTTTAGGAGTCATGTACGGAATCATGCCAAGATATACATCTTGAATGATTGTTTCAAAATCTTCATGTTCGGGGTCCGTACAATAAAGCTTTAGCTTTGCCTTGAGTGGTACACTATATGTAACACCACGGTATACGCATTCCTCCATAGAGTAACGAGGAGGGTCAACAAAGTAATCGAGAAACTCTAATACAAAGTTGTTTCTTGCATCTGTAATGGGAAAGTTTTCGCTAAAAACTTTAAAAAGGCCTTCGTTGCTTCTGTTTTCAGGATTTGTTTCTAACTGAAAAAACTCCTGAAAAGATTTCAACTGAATATCCATGAAATCGGGATAATCGAGACGAATCTTTGAAGAAGCAAAATTTATTCTTTCTGATATATTAGTTGCCAATGTCTTTAAGATTTTAATGGTTATGAAACTGATGAATAAGACACAATGATAAATACGACGAAAAATAGACATGCAGGATTAACCTGCATTGCCTATTCTTCGAAGTTTAATAGTTATAAAATAACTACTTGATTTCTACTTCAGCACCAGCTGCTTCAAGATCTTTCTTCAATGATTCAGCTTCGTCTTTGCTTACGCCCTCTTTAACAGGAGCAGGAGCACCATCAACTAAACCTTTAGCTTCTTTAAGTCCTAAACTTGTTAATTCCTTAACTAGTTTAACAACAGCTAACTTAGAAGAACCAGCAGCCTTCAAAATTACATCAAATTCTGTTTGTTCTGCAGCAGCGTCATCGCCACCAGCAGCAGGTCCAGCAACAGCTACTGCAGCAGCAGCAGGCTCAATACCGTACTCTTCTTTTAACACTTCCGCTAATTCGTTTACTTCCTTAACAGTTAAGTTTACTAACTGTTCTGCAAATTCTTTAATATCTGCCATTTTATTTTGTATTTAAAAATTGTTTTTAATCATTTAATTATTCAGGACGCTCTGATAAAGTTTTCACTAATCCAGACAATGTATTTCCACCCGATTGAAGTGCAGAAATAACATTCTTCGCTGGAGATTGTAGTAACATAACGATATCGCCAATAAGCTCCTCTTTTGATTTGATACTAGCTAATGTATCTAGTTGATCGTCACCCAAATAAATGGATTCTTCAACATAAGCACCTTTGATAATGGGTTTTTCAGCCTGTTTACGCAAAGCTTTAATCATCTTTGCAGGTGAATTACCAACATTTGAGAACATAACAGCTGTGTTACCTTTCAAGACATCGTATATTTCATCGAAATCTTTGTCAGATTGTTCCATTGCTATCTTCAGCAAGGTGTTTTTAGCTACAACCAATTTAATCTCTTTCTTAAAAGATTCTCTTCGAAGATTACTGGTATCTTCGGCGTTTAAACCGCTGATATCTGTCACATAAAGATGTGCATATTCTTCTATTAGAGCTTTTAAGCTGTCGACTAATTGACTTTTACCTTCTTTCTTCATACTATAATTCGTTTATAGATTGCCAGAAACTATATCTTAAGTTAAAGGGCAATTGATTTGGGATCTACCTGAATACCTGGACTCATAGTACTACTAATATAGATACTATGAACATAAGTTCCTTTTGCTGCAGCCGGTTTCATTTTAATTATAGTAGCTAAGATTTCGTTAGCATTCTCGGTAAGTTTTGAAGCCTCAAAAGAAGCTTTTCCAACTGGAGAATGAACAATACCAAATTTATCTACTCTAAAATCTACTTTACCTGCTTTAGCTTCAGATACAGCTCTACCAATTTCCATGGTTACTGTGCCTGTTTTAGGATTAGGCATTAAGCCTCTTGGTCCAAGGATTCTTCCTAATGCACCAACTTTTGGCATAACACTAGGCATGGTGATCACCACATCAACATCCGTCCAACCGCCTTTTATCTTGGCAACATAGTCGTCAAGACCTACATAATCAGCTCCGGCAGCTTTAGCCTCTTCTTCTTTGTCTGGTGTACAAAGAACCAATACCTTTAAGTCTTTACCTGTTCCATGAGGAAGGGTTACCGATCCACGAACCATTTGATTCGCTTTACGAGGATCCACTCCTAATTTCATGTCTATATCAACAGATGAATCGAATTTTGTATTAGTAATATTTTTTACTACTTCTACAGCTTCACTTAAGGTATAAATCTTTGTAGCGTCAAACTTCGCTAAAGCTTCTTTTCTTTTTTTTGTGATTTTACCCATTTAATTTAATTTTTACATTAAGTATACAAATACTCTAGAAAGGTCTTTCACCTTTAATTTTAATACCCATACTACGTGCGGTACCAGCTATCATACTCATGCAAGATTCAATAGTAAACGCATTCATGTCTACAATCTTACCTTCTGCAATAGTACGAACCTGATCCCATTTAATAGTAGCTACCTTTGTTCTGTTAGATTCTGGTGAACCTTTCTTCAACTTGGCGGCTTCTAATAACTGAACAGCAACTGGTGGTGTTTTAAGGATAAATTCAAACGACTTATCTTTAAATACTGTAATAATTACAGGTATTACCTTACCAGCCTGGTCTTGTGTACGGGAGTTAAATTGCTTACAAAACTCCATGATGTTCACACCTTTAGCACCTAATGCAGGTCCTACCGGTGGAGATGGATTTGCAGCTCCTCCTTTGATTTGCAACTTAATTAATCCACTAACTTCTTTAGCCATTTTTAATATTTATAAGGATTAATAAGAATTGGTTTTTCTATGATTCTTTAGTAACCTGCATAAACCCAAGCTCTAGTGGTGTCTTTCTTCCGAAAATCTTCACCATCACTTTTAATTTACGCTTTTCTTCATTGATTTCTTCAATGATACCCGAAAAGCTATTGAAAGGACCGTCGATGACAGTAACCATCTCTCCTACAATATAAGGTACACTAAGTTCTTCGCCTTTGTCACCTAATTCGTCGACTTTACCTAAAATCCTTTTCACCTCCGAAGGGCGTAATGGATCGGGCTCGCCTTTGGTACCTAAAAAACCTATAACGTTAGGAACACCTTTTACTACGTGCTGAATCTCACCTTCTAAAACAGAAACTTCGATTAACACATATCCAGGGAAGAAATTCCTTTCTTTGATAATTTTTTTACCATTACGAATTTGATAGACCTTTTCAGTAGGGATAAGGATTTGAGAGATCTTGTCTTCATACTTTAGTCGGCGAATCTCGCTCTCTAAGTATTCTTTCACTTTCTTTTCTTTCCCACTAACGGCTCTAACTACGTACCATTTTTTCTTTTGTTCGCTCATTGATTATTCAAATAAAGAATCTACACAAGAAATAAAAACCAAACAACTATAATGAAATAACACTACAGCATACAACTAACCGAACATTCCGTAGAAACCTTCTAGGATTGTTCTGAAAGTACTATCCATCAAGAAAATCGTTAACGCGATAATCAGGGAAGCAATGGATACAACTATAGCACTATTTTGGAGTTCATTCCAAGTAGGCCAAGACACCTTATGTACTAATTCTTCATAAGACTCCTGAACATATTTAACTACTCCCATTTCTATTATATTTTATCATTAAAAAGCACGGGTGGTAGGACTCGAACCCACGACTCCTGGTTTTGGAGACCAGAGCTCTACCAACTGAGCTACACCCGTGTTTGAAATATATTTGATATGGCCAGTAAAAGCACTTGACGTGCTTTTACCTTGATATCAAACTTAATTTCACTATTATTTTTTATTATGCGTCTAAGATCTCTGTTACCTGACCAGCACCTACTGTTCTACCACCTTCACGGATCGCAAAACGTAAACCTTTGTTCATAGCAATCTCAGCAATTAATTTAACTTCAATAGTTAAGTTATCACCAGGCATTACCATTTCAACACCGTCTGGAAGGAAGATCTCACCAGTCACATCAGTTGTTCTGAAGTAGAACTGAGGACGATATTTATTGTGGAATGGAGTATGACGTCCACCTTCTTCTTTCTTCAAGATATACACCTCAGCTTTAAAGTGAGCGTGAGGAGTAACTGTACCTTTAGCAGCAATTACCATACCTCTTGTGATATCTTTTTTATCAACACCTCTTAATAATAAACCAGCGTTGTCACCAGCTTGACCTTGGTCAAGAATCTTACGGAACATCTCTACACCTGTTACTACAGAAGTTAATTTCTCAGCACCCATACCAATGATATCTACAGGATCACCAGTGTTAATGATACCAGTTTCAATTCTACCAGTAGCAACAGTACCACGACCAGTAATAGAGAAGATATCCTCAACAGGCATTAAGAAAGGTTTATCTTGATCACGAACAGGAAGCTCAATCCAAGTGTCACAAGCATCCATTAATTCTTTAATTTTATCAACCCACTCAGGCTCGTTATTTAAACCACCTAAAGCAGAACCTTGAATGATAGGAGTGTTATCACCATCGAATTTATAGAAATCTAATAATTCTCTGATTTCCATTTCTACTAATTCTAACAACTCTTCGTCATCAACCATATCCACTTTATTCATGAATACAACCAAACGAGGTACACCTACCTGGCGAGCTAATAAGATGTGCTCACGTGTCTGAGGCATAGGACCGTCAGTAGCAGCAACCACTAAGATAGCACCGTCCATTTGAGCAGCACCAGTAACCATGTTCTTTACGTAGTCAGCGTGACCAGGACAGTCAACGTGAGCGTAGTGACGGGTTTCTGTTGTGTACTCAACGTGAGCAGTATTAATTGTAATACCTCTTTCTTTTTCCTCAGGAGCATTGTCAATAGAGTCAAAACTAGCAATTTCTGACAAACCTGCTTCAGCTAAAACCGTAGTGATAGCAGCTGTCAAAGTTGTTTTACCGTGATCCACGTGTCCAATAGTACCAATGTTTACATGGGCTTTGGATCTATCAAATGTTTCTTTAGCCATATCAAATTATTTTTATTTATTATAATGAAATTAAATTTATTTTCTTCATTTTATTATTATGAGCCGATGATGAGAATTGAACTCATGACCTCTTCCTTACCAAGGAAACGCTCTACCCCTGAGCTACATCGGCGGATATTCACCTACTGATGATATCTCATAAGAGCGGGAGACGAGGCTCGAACTCGCCACCTAAAGCTTGGAAGGCTTTCGCTCTACCAAATGAGCTACTCCCGCTTAATTTTTGTGTTTCTCCTATATAATAATGTATCATTATTAAAAATTTAAAACATATTGTTAAAAAAAGAACTTTTTAGGAAAGAAAACTTCCCTGTTTTTCTTGTTATTTATTAATTGTGGGGAGAGGAGGATTCGAACCTCCGAAGGCTTCGCCAACAGATTTACAGTCTGCCCCATTTGACCGCTCTGGAATCTCCCCAAACCATATAACTTTAGAGCCGATGAACGGACTCGAACCGCCGACCGGCTGATTACAAATCAGCTGCTCTACCAACTGAGCTACATCGGCAACTCTACTTATATAGTATACACAATACCTTTAAGAACTTACTGCATAAAAAAGCAGCCCTCTGTTTAAAAAGGACTGCAAAAATATAAACTCTAAAGTTATAAACAAAACTTTTTTAATAATTTTTCACCAAATTAATTTCTTATCTTTCCTTTATGTTTAATTAACTGATTTCTAACTGCTTCGAACGCCTGATCAAAAGAATCTTCGAAACTACTTGATTGTTTTTTGGCAAACATTTCCTTCCCATTTACTAAAACTTTCAATTCTGCCACCTTATTATCACCTGTAGCATCGTTCTCGAGATGCAAAATCACATTTGCATCATTTATTCCATCGTAGAAATTACTCAACTTTGCAACTTTACTAGAAATTCTCTCTTCTAATTTCTTATCTGCATTAAAACGAACGGACTGAATGTCGATTTTCATTAAACCTCCTTTTTTAAGCTTTTGGATGAGCTTGTTGATAAACCTTTTTTAATTTCTCAATTGTATTATGAGTATAGATTTGCGTAGCTGCCAGGCTGGCGTGACCCAAAAGCTCTTTAACAGCATTTAAATCGGCACCATTATTAAGCATATGCGTAGCAAAAGTATGCCTTAATACATGTGGACTCTTTTTCTCCTGAGTACTCACTGTGCTAAGATAATAATTAACGGCACGATAAACAACTTTTGGATAAATTTTCTTCCCATTTTTTGTTAAAAAAACATAAGACGAATCCTCCCCTTCTGTAAGCTTCTCTTCTCTCAGCAACAAAAATGCACGATACAGTTTCAGGAGACGTTCACCCACAGGCACTATCCTCTCTTTTTTCCTTTTTCCCAATACTTTTATCTGGCCCTTCTTTTCATCTACATCATTAATCTTTAAACCTATTAGCTCTGCCCTACGGATGCCTGTTGAGTATAACATATCTACAATCAATGCTGTTCGCACCTCCACAAAATCACTATAATCAATATCTATGGAATACAGCAAGTCCATTTTTCTTTCTTCGACGAAAGCAGGCAATCGCTTCTTGATTTTTGGTCCTTGAATTTTAACCACCGGGTTCAGTGTCACTTTCGATTGCCTTAATAAGAATCTGAAATATGACCGCAACGTACTCAGCTTACGGTTTACTGTTTTAGCGGTAAGCCCCTGGTCCATCAACTCGGCCAACCAGTTCCTCAACATCTGATCGTTTACATCATTAGGATTGTCAACAGAATACACCTCCAACAAATAAGTGTTGAATTGTAATAAGTCGCGGCGATATGAATCCCGTGTATGAAGACTATATCGTTTTTCGAACTCTATATAATGTAAAAACGATTCTATTTCCATATTATAT
>Ga0256827_10001920_pt1 | contig 13434 bp, 12 predicted proteins | sample CV84metaG_FD_185977 | JGI IMG/M metagenome (GOLD analysis project Ga0256827, IMG submission 185977) | Hydrothermal vent microbial communities from East Pacific Rise, Pacific Ocean - CV84 | ecosystem: Environmental > Aquatic > Marine > Hydrothermal vents | place: Pacific Ocean: East Pacific Rise... | reverse complement strand
GTCAAGGACAAGATGGTCAAGGACAAGATGGTCAAGGACAAGAAAAAACTAAAGATGAATTAGAAAAAGAACGAAAAGCTGCAGTGGATAGAGCCAAAACAGCTGAAGAAGCTGAAAAAGCAGGCAAGACATCTGGTAAAATACCAGATAATATTGATGATTTGTTGAAAAAGAATCAAAAAACCATCCAAGACGCTCAACAGAGTGATATGAAACCTAAAACATCCAACAAAAATACTATAAAAGATATGATTTCGCAGATGGCTCAAAAAGGTGCAAACAATGGTACAGGATCATTAGGTAGTGACAGTAACCCTTATGAGTTACCTGAAAGAAAATATAAACCCCAACTTGATTGGAAACGATTGATGAAAAAGATGATTCCTTCAGGAAAAATGAGGGATGAAACATATTCTAAACCCTCAAGACGAACAACATCAAGCATGGTTAGTGTTGCTCAAACTGGTGCAGGTGCAGTTAAACCCGGCTCTAAAGAGATTTCGGCAGATAAAAGAGGATTATGTTTTGTTTTAGATGAATCTGGGTCGACGATGGGGAAAATTGCTGAAATGCAAGCATCTATATTGAAATTGATGCAAAAAAATAAAAAAGATTTGAATAATGAAATGTATGTGATTAAATTTTCGAATGATGTTCATCTGTTTAAAATTGATTTGAAAAAAATGAAGTATGGACGAGTGTTAGATTACAATGACTTTATTAAAACAGGTTCAACAAAAACAATGTGTAATAAAGATGCTAAGACTTTATTCAAATCAACATTTGGTGGAGGAACAGAATTACACAATAATCTTGCAAATTTAGTTATCAAGATGAAAACTAAATTAAATTTTAATACGATATTATTCAGTGATACAGATATTGCTTATGGATCTAATGCAGTAACATTAAAAAAAATTTACAAACAATTAGGACCTAAAGCATTCGCATTGATAGGTACTGATATAGATGATTATAAAGCGTTTGTTAAACTACTCGGCGAGAAGAAAAATATAACCCATCTTTAAGATTTAATTAAGGAAGCTTCTAATATTATTATAACATATAATTTATATTCGGAGCTTCAAAATATGATAAAAAGACCCTCACATCGGTTTAAAATTACAATTACTGATACTACTGCTACACAGACTTTTTTAGAAATGATTTTATTGACGGTTTTTAGAAAAACAGAACAAGAAACCATAAAAATTTTAGATAGAAAACACAAAATTTGCGGTTGTTATCCAAAAGAAATAGCCGAAATGAAAGTTTTGCAGGTGAATGAATTATCAATATCAAACAAACAACCTATAAACATAGAAATGCAAAAGGAAATAAATGATTAAATTATTAAGTATAGAAGTAGAAAATATAATTAATGCTTCATGGGTTCAAGCAACAGAAAATAAACAGGAATATCTTTTAATAGAAAATATATTATTAGCGATGTTGGAGGATAATTCGATAAAAACAATTTTATCTGAATTAGAAGTGAATGTAGATGAACTAAAGCAAATTTTAGAAAAATACTTAGAAAAAGAAATAGAACATGGATATCATCAGCCACCCAAACAAACATTAATGTTCAAAAAAATTTTACAATATTTGATTTTCCATTCACAACAAAACGGGAATATATCACATCCTAAAGATTTATTTTTAGCAATATTTAATGAAACAGAAACTATGGCTGTTATTACACTTGAAGATTTAGGTCTTGATGAACAAATATTAAAAGAATATTTGCAAACACACGATTTTGACGAGCGCGATGAACAAGATATTTCTAAACCTTTAAAACCATCTAAGAAAAAACAAAAAACAACTCTTGAACAATATGCTATAAATCTAACATTATTAGCTAAAGAAAATATGTTGGAACCTGTAATAGGGAGAGATGAAGAAGTAGTAAGATTAACACAAATATTATCACGAAAAAATAAAAATAACCCTTTGTTGGTAGGTGAATCGGGGGTAGGTAAAACAAGTTGTGTTGATAAATTAGCACAAGACATCGTGAGCGGTAATGTACCAAAACAGTTACAAGATTGGGAAATATTTTCAATTGATGTAACTGCTATGATAGCAGGTGCAAAATTCCGAGGTGATTTTGAAAAAAGAATGAAAGATTTATTGTTTGAATTGGAAGAAAAAGAGAATTGTATAGCATTTATTGATGAATTTCATACATTATTTGGATTGGGGGCTTCAAATTCAAACCAATTAGATGCAACCAACATATTGAAACCTGCATTGATGAATGGAAAAATAAAAATTATGGGAGCTACTACTTATGATGAGGCTAAAAAAACATTAGATAAAAATAAACCTATGTCTCGGAGATTTCAAAAGGTAGATGTTTGTGAACCTGATGAAGAAACAACTCTTGAAATTATAAAAGGTTTGAAACCTAATTTTGAAAGTTTTCATAATGTTAAATACTCAGAATCTATATTAAATCAAATTGTATATTTGACGGGTAAATATATAAATGATGAACATTTCCCAGATAAAGCAATAGATGTGGTAGATGAATTAGGAGCAATGCTCAAGATCAAGAATATTAAAAAGAAACAAATTACTGAAAAAATGGTTAATGACTTAATTTCTAAAAAAGCTAAGGTGCCTGTTATAGTTAAGGATGGTAATGATAAGATTGGTTTGAGTAATTTAGAATCTAATGTTAAAAAAGAATTATTTGGTCAAGACCATGCTATTGAAGAAGTAATTGAAAAAATAATATTAGCTAGAGCAGGGTTAAATGAAGAAAATAAACCACTCTTCGCTTATTTATTAGCTGGTGATTCTGGAGTAGGGAAAACAGAACTCGCTAAACAAATAGCAGATAATTTGAATATGCGTTTGATACGTTTTGACATGTCTGAGTTACATGATGAAGTATCGATTAATAAGTTGATAGGTACTTCATCTGGATATGTGGGATATGAAGAGGGTGGTCAATTAGTTAATGAAATTAAGAAATATCCACATTCAATTTTATTATTAGATGAAATTGAAAAAGCACATCCAAAAGTATTAAATACGTTTTTGCAAGTCCTAGAAGAGTCTGAGTTGTCGTCTGGTGATAACACAACTGCTTATTTTAATAATGTTGGTATATTTTTTACTACTAATGTGGGAAGTAATGTAACTAAATCGGTTGGTTTTGGTAATAAGTCTGTTGCAAAAAATAAATCAAATATTGCAATAGAGAAACGTTTTACACCTGAATTCAGAAATAGGTTAGATGGTATCATAACATTTAATTCTTTAGAAGAAAAACAAATTTTACAGATTACAGATAAGTTAATAAGTGATTTTAAAAAACAATTATTGAATAAGAATATTAAATTTGTGATAACTAAACAAGCAAAAAAATATTTATCTGATGAAGGTTTTGATGATAAATTGGGTGCAAGACCAATGAAAAGAGTTATTCAAAACAAAATTAAAAAACCCATTGCAAAAGAATTAGTTCTTGGAGTTTTGAAGAATGGGGGATCGGTTAGTGTAAGTATTGTTAAAAATGAAATAAAACTTGAATTTGAAGGAATGAATGATGCTTAGTATTGTTTTTGTTGTTGGATTGGGTTTAACAATCTATAATTTAATACTCGACAATAATCACAAATCGATAAATTTTAAAAATACTTTTTATGAACGATTACAATATTTCCGAAATGATGGATTGTTAGTTGTAGCAGTGTTTAAAGATGGAACTGAAGAAATGATTTTTAAATCATCTTCAGAAAAAATCACTCTCGAATATTTTGAAAATATTCAAGAGGGATTCAATGATTATTTAGATAAAGTGAAATTGAATATAGATTCAAGAATAACTTTTTAATCTGTATCTAAACCTTTGATATATACGAAAAGTTTCTCAAAGAAACTTTTTTTATTTCCTGCTTTCTTAATCAATTTTTTATAATCACCATGACCTGTTTCTAATGCTTTTAATACATCTATATATTTAAAACCATTTACACCGGCCATCTTAGAAATTATTTGTTCTGGTTCATTTACCATATATGCACTGATAATCTCATTTCTATAAAATTCACTTTCATCAGTCCAATTTATTTTCCCTCTACGAGCTTTAAGCTTTGAAGCAAATTTTTTTGATGCTGATAATTTGTTACCAAAATTCTTCTGAATTTTCGCTTTCTTAGATTTATTTGCCTTTCGACCTTCAGTTAATGTTTCCACTTCATTTAGAATATCCATTAATTTCATATGAAATCTCCTATTTTTCTTTTATTTATGTCTTAATTTTTAATAAATGTTAATTATAAATAAAAGAAAAAGGAATAAATCCTATGCAAAATACTACTTTTGAAATGCAACCTACTAGGAAACCTCAATCTTTTAATATTGAACATATACGAAAATTAATGAATAATGCAGGCTTTTTAAATCCCTCGATTATTTTGGAAACTGATTTAGGGATTTCAATTTCTAGAAACAAAAATATTTACTCTATCAAAAATACTATGGAACTAAAAACAATTTCGACAGTTGTGGAAGGTGATATTATTAATTTGTCAACACCTAATAAAGGTGTTCAGGAATTATTGATTGATATTGAAAATAATGATGAACCGGCCTATGCTGAGGAAATGGATTATGAAAGTTTTATTACTCATTTAAAATTATCTAATACTGATTATGATTCAAAGAAATGTATAGTTAAATATCTGACATATTATTGAAATCTAATAAAATTTATAAATAAAAATAAGCTAGAATGAAAAATCTAGTATTTTAATTATAAAAACACTATGGAGGTTTTTTATGAGACACTTTTTACAATTACCAAACAAAACGGTTGACTTACTTAGTCAGGAATTTGCACTAAAAAATGGCGAAATAGCATTTGAATTTGGTGGAGTTGAAAAAGTATTAGTTACTGAAACAGCATTACAAAATGCATTAGCAGGTATGACTAAACCAGTTACATTAGAAACTAAAGATGCTTTAAATTCTTTAACAAATAATGATGTAGTTCAACATCAAAGAATATTTGTTAAAGATGATGGTGATGGTAAATGGGCATATTATATGGTTACTACCACTGAAGGTGAAACTCCTACCTTTATTAAAGTATCTGATGAAGATATTTTTGGATCATTATTTTCTGATGATGTTACGGCTCAAATTTCAAAAATCGGTAAATTATCTAATTTAAAATCTGAAATTTCTGTTAATTTGACCGATCCAACAACTATAATTGAAGCGATTAATGAAGTGTATAATCAATTCACTGTATTAAAAACCAAAATCGGTTCAAATGAAAATCTAACAACCAATGAAAAGGGAACTCTTGTTGGTGCACTGAATGAATTAGTGGTTGATATTTCAACTAATAAAGATGGGATAATTTCTATTCAAAATGATTTGGGTGATAAATCAGAAATTTCATTAGCAGAAGCTGATAAAGATACATTTGTTAAAGCTTTAAATAAAATTATCACTACTCAGAATACTAAATTAGATTCTGATGATGTTGTGCCTATTATAGTATCATATACTGGATTATTAACTGAATTATCTACTGAAAATCAAAATTCATTAGTAGAAGCTATCAATGAAATAGTTGTATTGGTAAATTCTAACAATGAAAATCAAGTATCTGTTACAGGTGCTTTATCTGATTTAGTTACTGAAACTCAAGATAATATTGTAAGTGCTATAAATGAATTGCATATGGATGCAATTAAAGAAAATGAAGCTAGAGTAGCAGCAGAAAATATTATTGTTAGTAATTTAAATGATGAAACAACTAACAGAATCGCTAATGAAGGTGATTTGAGTCTATTATCAACTGAAGAAAAAACAAATCTTGTTGGTGCTATAAATGAAATCTTAGAAACAGGTAAATCATCAAACGCAGATTTAAATACTAAAATCGATGATGAAATTCAACGTGCTATAGAAAAAGAAAATGTATTAGATACTAAAATTGATACATCCGTAGCGAATTTAGTAAATGGAGCTCCTGAGTTATTAGATACTTTAGGTGAATTATCAGCTGCTATTGGTAATGATGAAAATTTTGCAACAACAGTCGCTAATGATATTGCTAATGCTAAAGCCGAACTTAGAGGTGCTGCATCTGAAGCTATGGATTCAATGAAGGAAATCGAAGATGCATTTAATAAAGAGATTACTGATCGTTCAGATGCAGATACCTTATTAGATGATAAAATTACAGTATTGGATTCTAAATTAGATTCAACTGCTAATTCTTTAAATACCAATATCGAAAATGTTCGTGTGGCGGTAGGTTTAAATGAAGATAATACTTATAAAGCAAATACCAATACGTCGTATATTGCAGATGCAACAAATACATTGGATGCAACAACAAAATTAGATACAGCAATCAAATCTAATTCAGATGCTTTAACTACTGAAATTGATAGAGCAAAAACAGCTGAACAAGCGAATGTGGATGCAATCAAATCTAATTCAGATGCTTTAACTACTGAAATTGATAGAGCAAAAACAGCTGAACAAGCAAATGTGGATGCAATCAAATCTAATTCAGATGCTTTAACTACTGAAATTGATAGAGCAAAAACAGCTGAACAAGCGAATGTGGATGCAATCAAATCTAATTCAGATGCTTTAAGTGAATTAGAAGTTTCAATGGATGTTGTTATTGGTGATACTGCATTATTAACTACTGATTCGAAGGATTCTGTTGTTGATGCAATTAATGAAGTTGATGCTCATAGTGATGTTAATACAGTTGATATATCAACTATTAAATCATTCATTTCTTCTTTATTAAGTAAAGCGACTAAAACATTTGATATGATTGAAATGATTGCTGATACCGCTAAGGATTTTGATATTTCTGATATGGCTTCAACAAATGTTACTGTGTCGATTTATTCGGTGAATGGGACAATTCTAACTCAAGAATACGGAATGTTGGTGGACATTGATACTGATAAAAAAACTGTTGCAATTACATCCGCAATCGATCTTGATGTTCGTGTGGTAATTACTTCTGATATTTCATCATTAGTATTATAAGATTAATATGTAAAAATTTGTTTAACTACTGTGGTGGTGACCTTTCACCACCACAGCTCCTAATATTTCTTAATCCTCAAACTTTTATAAATAAATATGAAAAAGTAAAAAGAGGAGCAATACAATGGCTATTATTAAAAGAAGTAGAAAGTCTGTTTTGGGTTTAGATATCCAACTAAATAATATGGTTAGTAATTTAAATAATGTTACTAATAATCTTAGTACAGAAATAGAAAGAGCGAAAGGGGTTGAAAATGATTTTGATTCAACGATAACTAATTTACACTCAAAAGTATCATTATTGGATTCTGATGAAAATACGGTTGGTTCTATCGAAAAAAAGATTAAAGAGGCTATGTCAGTTGTACCGACAACAGACGCAACATATTCAAAAACCGATGTTGATGAAAAACTATCTAAAAAGTTAGACAACTCATTATTAAAAAGTATTCCTAGCATCACAAATAAAGTAATTACTGAAAGTGAATTAAATACAAAAGCAGAAAGTAATATGGTGTATTCCAAAACTGATGTAAATGATTTGGTTTCAACCAAGGCGGATAATTCCACCACATATTCAAAATCTGATATTGATTCAATCACCTCAAAATTAGCTACAGTAGAAGATACCTATACCAACACAGAAATAGACAGTTTGATTTCACCAAAAGTGAATAGTAGTGATATTTATAATAGGGTTGAAATAGATGATTTGATGGTTAATAAAATAGATACTACTACTACTGTGAGTGAAGTTTCTAATACTAATAAAATCGTTACGATGACAGAATTGAACCTTAAAGCGAATGTATCTGATGTATATGATATGAATTCGATTGATAATAAACTTGAAAATGTTGTACATTCTTCAGATATTATAAGTGTGGTTTCTGATAATAATAAAATTATCACACAAACTGAATTAAATCTTAAAGCTGATAGTGCTGTTGTTTATACTAAAGAACAAATAGATGATGTAATCACAAAGAAAGCAAACCAATCAACTGTTGGTAAAATTGGTCCAAGTTTAAAAACTATTGATGAATCTGATATAGCTGATGGTATGATTATTTCATATAATGCTAGTTCTGGAAATTTAGAATATATTGTGGCGGCAGATCCAGATGCATCAACAATCGATGATAATGGTGTATCAACTGAAAGTACATATTCATCTAAAAAAATAGTAGATTTAGTAGGTGATAAAGCAGACAAAACTGAAATTTATACACAGAGTGAGATTGATGAAAAAATGGTAGCTAGCTCAGCAGGAATTAAATATTCGGTTGATGATTTAGATGCTTTAAATAATCTTACTGGAATGGTAGAAGGTGAACAAGCCGTTATAAATGATGCTAGAAAAGTATATAAGTATGATGGTAGCTCTTGGGTGGAATTTTATACATTAGATGGTGATCATAATCATGATGATTTATATTATACTAAATCCACTTCCGATGATATGGCTACACTTAAAGCTAACAAAGTTGATGTGTATGATAAAAGTGATATAGACACAAAATTAGACTTGAAAGCTCCGACAACAGATTTGGGTAAAATAGGGGTATCTCTTACAATAGTTGATGAAGACTCAAAAGCAGATAAAAAAATACTATCATATAATTCAACTACTGATAGATTGGAATATGTAGATCAGGATGGATCTAATATTATTGAAGATACTCAAACTAGTGATCAAACTACTTTTTCTTCTACCAAAATTACAAATGAAATAAATCTAAAAGCTAATGAATCTGAAATATACAAAAAATCTATTATAGATGATAAATTATCAAATAAAGTCAATTATAATGAAATTAAGAGTACGCCTGCATCGGATAATAAAATCATTACTGAAACCGAATTATCTCTTAAAGCAGACACTACAAATGTTTATAACAAATCAGAAATTGATTCAAAAGTAAACTCTAAAGTTAATACAATTGATGTTAAAACTGCTACTTCAGACACTAATAAAATAGTAACTGAAAGTGACATTTCTGGAAAAGCTGATGTATCAAGTGTGTATAATAAAGTAACAACAGATGATGCGTTAGCATTGAAATCAAATATTACTGATGTATATTCAAAATCGGAAACCGATACATTGATGAATAGTAAATTAAATACCGATAAAACGATAACAGCCGTAAATGATGATAATAAAATCGTAACTGCGAATGAAATTGTAAATATGGCATTGACTACGAATGTGTATTCCCAAACTGAGTTAGACACTAAATTATCGAATAAATTTGATAATGATGTGGCATTATCTACTGTAAGTACCGATAATAAAATAGTAACATCTAATGAATTAAATAATAAAGTAGATAATACACTTGTTAAAACAGCTGTCTCTACAAATAATAAAATAGTTACGGAAAGTGATTTATCAACTGCGATTTCTAGCAGTGAAGCAAAAGCACCAACAGCTCCTTTTATAGTTGTAGATAGACCTAAAATGATTACTAAATCGTCATCTGATTTAGATTATATTTTTACATTTCCTATAACACGAACACCTCATGGATTGGTTGCTGTGAATGATGAAATAACAATTTATAATTTTGAAGAAAATGGTGATGCTACTATCTTTGAAAATATTCAGTTGTTTACAGATAAACATGGTGAAATAGCAGTTACATTGAATAATACTGATGAGGAATCAAAATATAATAATATTATAAAAGTGTGTTATTTGACAACCGCAACAGAAATAACTCCTGGTACGGATATTGAACATCCTATCATAATTGATGTTGAATTAGAATTTGAAAAACAAGATGGATCTGAAACTAATTATTACACAATTGATTACAATAAAGGTAATTATTATAAAATTAATTTCACGGATGAATATTATACCATTATTGTTAAAGATACCAATCATACTAATTTTCATAATGAAAATGATAAAGATTATCAAGCTGACCATTATAATGCTGATGGTATTAAATCGACATGTTGGCCTTCAATACAAGATGAAGTACAATATATTGATTACAACTGGACTATGAGTTTAGAACAAGATAATGGTGAAATCTATAAATTAGGATTTACTAGAAATGATGCAGTTGGTGGTGGTGCATTATAATATAATGTATTGATTATAATGGAAAATATATTTGAAAAAAATAAAAAAGTTATTCTGAATATACCTATTCAAGATTTACCAACTCAATTCTCATTTGAAGGATATGTATTGATGGTGGGGTATGAAAATACCCATCGTCTAAATATTAAAAAAGAATGTGAAGTAAATTTAGTTGATTCCAAATCATTGAGAGTAATAAGCACTAATTGGATTTCGAGAATCAGGGATGAATTTTCATTGATTGATTACAATTGGTTTATAAATATTAAAAAAGATAATGATATTATAATTGAAATAGAAAGAGGTCGCCCGATGGGTGGAGGTTTTCTATGATTTATCAAGGGAAGGAATAAAAAATGGCATTAGTTAAAGATGAATGGATTATACGTAAATCATCAACGGTGACTATTTCTAAAGCAAATAATTATATCCGTGGAAAACTAGATGATAAACAGGAAGATAATTCCAATAAAGACACCAATGACGGGTATATCGATCATTTTTTCGCAGATTTATTTGATTCAAGAGATGGTTCATTATATAGAATTTATTCTGTTGGTGCAACTAATGATTCGTCGGTAATTGATGGAGATGCTCAACAAGGTGATTCATATTTTAATGTTGTTAATGTGCAAGATATTATTTCTGTTCTTACAAGTAAAAATAAATTTATACCTATTGAACAAAAAGATAGTTTTTTAACCGATGATAATATTTCTGGTTTTAAAATTGAAGATGAGATAATACAAATAGTGAATGCTGAACAAAATAAGAAAAATATTGATACGGTTATTATAGGTTGATAAAATGGCGATAAAAACGATAAATGGTATAATGAAAACCGATAGCACCTTGAGCACTGATGAGTTTAATGACACGATTAAAAAAGCTTGTGTGAATGCTGAAGAATTAGATATGGATAATCAATATGTTGGGATGATTTTTAATTTGAAAGATAAAAGAATTGATTTTGTTCCTAGCACATCGGTGGCTGATGAGTTTAATGTTTCAACGACAACAATAATAGATAATTCATCTGAATCATCAGTCGATGATGAATACAATCGTGATGTAGCAATACCCATCACTGTTGGTGGTGCAGTATCAGGAACTGTGTTTGATGGGACAGTGGCTGATGCATTAGACAAAATACTATACCCATTCATAAAACCTTATTTTTCGTATTTTCGAATAGATAGTCAAGCCACAGTTCTGGAAGTAGGTGATAAAATATCTCAAGGAACAAAGGTATTTAAATGGGCTGTTTCACATATAGAAAATATGAAAGATGATTCGCTCAAAATTTATTTAAATACCACTTTATTAGAGGATAATATATCCAAAGAAAGTCCTATGAATATAAATATTACTGAAGATATTGTGAAAATGAGTGCAACATCGGTTTATTTTAAAGTGATAGGTACAGATGAAGAGGACAACTTAGTTTATAAAACAAATTACATTTATTGGCGATGGAGAGTATATTATGGTTCAATATCTACTGAATTGATAACAAAAAAAGAGGTCACAGATTTACAGTTATCCGCTTTGAAATATAATGAAAATAATACCTATTCCCTCCCTGAAAATGATTATAAATGGATTTGTTATCCTGTAGTATTTGGTGAAGCGAATAAGTTTGTTGATGTTGATACGGGTTTTGGTGTTGCTATGGAACAACCGATAACACTCAATATCACTAATATATTTGGTGCTTCTGAGGATTATTACTGTTATCGAACAACCAATAGTATGGCCGGCTCAATAAATATAAAAATAGGATAAAAAATGGCAAAATATAATGGTACCGTAATTTTGTCAGGGATGATCAGTACAACTGATACCACTGATAAATATCCAACGCATGAAGATATATTGGGTAAGGGTGGATTGCAAACCGTAACAACAAAAATCGATAGAGATAATATACCTTTACTTAGAAGAAAGATAGGTATGTTGGTTTATGTGATTGAAGAAAATAATTATTATCATCTTATTGAAGGTGTTACTAATAATGATTGGTTGCTTTTTACTATAACTAATGAAAAACAAACCGTATCTAGTAATTTATTGAAAACTGAACTCAATACACCTAACTTATTTAATCATCTATTTTCAAATATAGATTTGAAGGATGGGGAGTTGGCGGTTGTTTTTGGTTCATTAATAAATGGTCTTTATAAAATTCCCATTATAATTAATCAAGCGAATTTAGATATTTATGATAAGTATGATTTTTTAATTGTTTATGATACTGTTGAATATACCATTTATCGTAATAAAATTTTATCGGATGATATTATTGAAAATAAATTACATAATTATGATTTAATGTTTGTGAATATTACGAATGAATATAATACTGATTCAAAATTAAAAAAAATTATGGAAACAGAATATTCAAAAAATTATATTGTTTATTGTCTTGATGGTATTGATAGTGAAATAGTTGAAACGGAAAATTTATTTGATTTATTAGTTTCTCGTTTTGAATGTTTGATAACCTTTGATGGTATTGATTATTCAATATATTACCAACCTACCAAATGTTCGATAGATGAATTAAAATCCCGATTAATAATAATGGAGTAGCTAATGGCAATTAACAAAAATAAAATTCATAATCCACAACTAATTACAGATGAAATACCCAATGAATTATCAACGTCAGATTTAGGTCGTTTATGGATTAATAAAAAACAAAACACCATTTCTATAGCAGTATTGAATAATGAAACAGTTCAACTCAATAGTTTAATGCATCAAGATGATATGACCAAAATTAGTAATACTTTTTATAGTGGTGTTGAAACAATATTTGGTGACATAATATCACAAGAAGAAAATGATCCTCATTTTGAGAGTGGGTATGATTTTTTCTCTGATAATATTTTTAAAGAACTATCCGATGATGACACCGATTTTTACTATTCTTATTTTTATAAAGAGGTGAGTGGAACAGATGATCCTTTGTATATTAGATCGATTTCTACTGTGGATGGTGTAAAACACATTAGAAAAGTTATTGGTACCGATGTAGTGCTTTATGATGAAGTTGAATATAACCACATTCACTATTCAAAAATTATTTTACCTTATAATGTTAAAGAAGTGGTGTCGATAATGTTGTCTAATAATGATGAAATTGATACAGGGTACATTTTGAATGATGAAAAAACTATAATTTATTTATATTTGGATCCTGAGGGTTATTTCATAGGACAAAGAGTCAAGATTAAAGTTTTGGTTTAATTTTTTGTAAAATAAGTTAAAAAGGAAAGTGATGTCTT
>Ga0256827_10001919_pt1 | contig 13438 bp, 13 predicted proteins | sample CV84metaG_FD_185977 | JGI IMG/M metagenome (GOLD analysis project Ga0256827, IMG submission 185977) | Hydrothermal vent microbial communities from East Pacific Rise, Pacific Ocean - CV84 | ecosystem: Environmental > Aquatic > Marine > Hydrothermal vents | place: Pacific Ocean: East Pacific Rise... | reverse complement strand
GCATTATTGCTTCCTCCTACACGCTCCAAAGGTTCGTCGTAAGACGGAATATTTATAGAGCCGCCAAACATTAAATGCTCGAAAAGATGTGCAAAACCAGTTTGCTCCGGATTTTCGTCTTTTGCTCCTACATTGTAAACCAAATTGAATGCCACAATGGGTGTCGATTGGTCTTGGTGCACAATAACTCGAAGGCCATTGTCTAGGGTAAATTTATCGTATTTTATCATGTTCTGATATTTCTCTTTTTTATATTTTCTAAACCTTTCTTCCTAAATAAACAAAGCCATTAGAACGATTTCCATTCATGGTTCTAAAGGTATTTTCTGAATAAGATTCTTTTTCGAATTCTTTTGTTAGTTCAAAGATCCAACTTCTCTCATGATGTCTTAATATAGCGCCCTCCGCTAATTCGAAAGCTCCATATTTATTGTATTTATCGGCATATGTTGCATACCTTTTTTTATTTCGTTCATCGGTATTAATAAGAAAATCGTTTATATAAATTATGCCATTGGGTTTTAGTACTCTTTTAATTTCTGTTATTAATTCTTTTTGCAAGTCATCGCTAATTATACAAGTTAATACGGCAAAAAGAAATACCATATCTACAGAATCCGAAGCCTGTTCAATTTTATTGTTTTCCGAAACTCTTAAATCTAAATGAGGGTATTCACTTTTCCCACGATTAATCATTTCCGATGCATAATCGAAACCTATTAAGTTTTTATAGCCATACGAATGCAATTCGTCAAGTGTTCTCCCATAACCGCAACCATAATCTATTAACAAGGCATCTTTACGGATTAATTTAGAAACTATGCTAATATCAAGAGCTGTTGTAAATTCTTTTTCGCTTGCAACATCATTCCAATATTTTGTTTGATTATTATTCACCATTCTCCATTCAAAAAACTATCCTATATCGAATTTAACGTGAGCAATTTGCTCTCTAGCAACTTTGTATTCTAAAACAATATCGGCAATAATATGTTCTACCGAATCTACTTTATCTATTAAAGCAGATACTTGCCCTGCTTCTAATTCCCCTTCAATTAAATCGCCTTCGAACATGCCTTTTTTGGCTCGCCCTTTACCTAAAAGCTCTGCTATTTCTTCCTTAGTTTGACCTTCTAATTCAGCTTTGGTTACTCGATTAAAAAAATCGTTTTTAATTAAGCGGACAGGAACCAGTTGTTTAAGAGATAATTGCGTATCACCTTCTTTTGCTTTAAGCACCTCTTCTTTGAAATTCTCGTGTGCAGAAGATTCTTTCGACGCTATAAAACGAGTTCCCATTTGTACACCATCAGCTCCAAGCATCATAGCTGAAAGCATGGCTTTTCCTGTAGCAATTCCGCCAGCCGCAATAATTGGCAAAATAGTAACTTTACGAACTGCAGGCACTGCTACCATAGTACTTGTTTCTTCACGTCCATTATGTCCTCCTGCTTCAAAACCCTCAATAACTACAGCATCTACGCCTGCCTCTTCCGATTTCAAAGCAAATTTAGAATTTGATACTACGTGAACTACAGTAATTCCTCGTTCCTTCAGATAAGCTGTCCAAGTTTTTGGATTTCCTGCCGAGGTAAATACAATTTTTACACCTTCCTCCAAAACAATAGCCATCAGCTCTTCAGTATTGGGATACAACAAAGGAATATTTACCCCAAAAGGTTTATTGGTTGCTTTTTTTGCTTTTTGTACGTGCTCTCTAAAAACATTGGGATACATAGATCCTGCTCCAATTAGGCCTAATCCTCCTGCATTACTAACTGCAGCTGCTAATTCCCAGCCACTACACCAAATCATTCCTCCTTGAATAATCGGATATTTTATATTAAAAAGTCTACAAATTCTGTTGTTCATTTTTGGTACGCTTTAAGTATAACTTACAAAGATACAAAAGGATTTGTAGAAGAGCTTACTAATTAGATGATTAATAAAACTCCGTAAAAATTAAGAATTTGATAAACTAAGAAGACGAAATTTTTATAAACAATATCCCAAATAAGATTAAAAATATCGCCAAGCTAAAAGTGTAACAAAGAATAAACCCGCATAAATAACAGAAACTAAAATAGATACATATTTAGAATTAGTATTCTTGTAATTTTGCTTTTGAATAACCCACTGTGAAAGCAGCAAGCCTCCAATAGAAAAGATAATTGCTAAAGCGCTTATAAAAGGTGATAAACTATGAATAAAATTTTTATCTAATACATCTGCATTTTCTGTTATTTTCTGAGCTGTTTCTACTCCTTTTGGATCGTTAAAAACATAATCCCAATACGGAATTCTAGATGTTGTTTTTAACAGAGCTTTTAGAAGATGCATACTTGCTGTTATTGGTAAAATAGCAACTACAAGTTGTGTAAAAACTGTTTTCCAATTTTCTTTAGACAGCCATTTCTTTAATAAAGCAAAGAATCCGTAAAAAACAAGTGGTGTTAGAATAAACAGACTAACTGCTTTTACCGTTCCATGCAATGCACCAGTGGTTTGCAAGATTTGATTCATAATATTAGGCAAAGCCATTATTAAAGCTTTGCTCACCAACCACTCCGAAAGAATTTCATAAATAACAAAAGAGCTAAGCATCATAAAAAATGAAATCTCTGCCCAAGACAAATGAATATCAGAAAATAAATCAGCTGCCAATCTTTGTTTTTGTATTGCAATATTATCTTTGGTACAAGACTTATGACACTGACCACAAAGAATACAACTTCTATTGTCTTCTAGTTCTGCTGGATAAAGCTCCGATGTACAAGAACGCCCTACAAAATTATAATGCTTAGATTTACTGATACAATCTTTTGTTTTACAACTAGCACAAACATTTTTATCGATAACTCTCAATTTTTTCGATGAAAGCATGGCGTATAAACCTAATAAATGCCCAATAGGACAAATGTGAGTGCAAAAAGTTCGCTTTTCGTAAATTAGTCCTATTACACTTGCAATGACAAACAACATTAGCATATAAATAGCCATATACTGAGGAATACGATGAATCGCCAAAGTATGAATCCCTACAATTAAAATTAGAGCATAAAACAAGGTAATCAGCCAACCCGATTTTAAAACTTTACCTGGCTTTTTCCGAAAACCTATTTTAGAAAAGAAAGAGGTTACTAACTCCATAGGACAGATAGTACACCAAAAGCGACCAAACAAAATTGCAGTAACAATAATAAATGGCCACCAATACGACCAAACTATTAAATTAGCAAGATTAGTATTCCTTAGTATTTTAGCAAAATCAGGATCATCAGTACTTATTCCAATAGCTCCATAAATCAATACAACAAACACAAATAGTGTTAGAAATTGAATGGAAACCAAGAAATAACGTTGCTTAAAAAGTTTGTTAATCATCGTTTTGTTTTCAAAAAATAGTCTTTTATAAAATTAAGAAAAAAAGGCTACTCTAATAAGATAGCCTTTATGTTTATAAGCAAGTCTAATTTTACTTCTTAAACTCTCCTCCTCTCAATTTAAACTAATTGAAATACCTATCTACTTTTTGTAATACAAGCATTGCTCACTAATGATATTAATTTTGTTTTATAAATTTTTGTAACTGGCTTCCTACTTTTATAAAATATATTCCATTTTGTAAATCGGAAATTTGAATTGTAAATTGTGAATCTTGGATTCGAAATTGCTTCACAATTTTTCCTGTTAAATCTAATATTTGGCAATCCTCAACTTGTAAATCTTTACACTTAGCCACAATAAAATTATTTGCAGGATTGGGATATATGTAAAGTTCAAACGGATTTATTTCTGTTTTTTCAATAGCTAAACTAATATCCTCCATGCACAACATCGATTTATATATATTAAGTCTACCATGACCTAATTTTCCTATGTATGGAGTATTTCCTCCTATCGATTCAATATCATCGGTGCCTGAATATAAACAACCTACCAGTTGCTCGTTACTTGCTGTAGGTAAAAACGATTTCATTAGAGCTAATGCTCCAGCAACAGTTGGTGTTGAAAAGGAGGTCCCCGACCAACCTCCTTGATACCAAGGGTCTGCTTGAATAGTACTAAAAACTAAATGACCAGGAGCCATAATATCGACACTTTCTGAATATTGAGAGCTAGAAGCTTTATAGTCATTCTCGTCGGTAGAACCAACTGCTATGACTTCTGGAAAAAGTGCAGGATACGAAATCTCTTCATAGTAATTAGCATTATTTCCTGTTGCAGCTAACATTATTATACCCATATTTTGTGCTTCTTGAACTATCTGATGCATAGTTCGTCCATTATTAGAACCCAAATCACTTTCGTACTGTGCACTCAAAGACATTGACACAATCTCAGCTCCCGCAGCCATTGCATAATCTAAAGCATAGGGTATTGAACCAGAAGGTATTTCAATATCACCTACTATATTGTTTTTACCCACCTTTATAGGAATTATTTCGGCATTATTATGCGAAACTGAAGCAATACCAATTCCATTATTAGTAACAGCAGCTGCAAAACCCGAAACAAAAGTGCCATGTCCATAAGTTGGATCTGTTTCGTTCGCTTCAATAGCAGGATTATTATCATCATTAGCGGCATCCCAACCATATGTATCATCTATAAACCCATTATTATCATCATCTATTCCGTTATCCCATATATCACCATCGTTTTGCCAAAAATTACCCCACAAATCTTCGTGTACAATAAATCCCGCATCTATAATTGCTATTTTAGTTTTATATCCCGTTCCTCCATTGTAGACATCCCAAGCTTCTGAAACTTGAATTTTTGTTAAATTCCATTGTTCCGAAGTAAATTCTGGGTCGTTTGGAATTGAAGAAAAACTATACTTCATTGGTTCTTCAGCATACTCAACTTTTTCTAGCTGTTCTAAATCACGAATTAATTCTGAAACTTCTTCACTAATAGGATAACGCAAATAATAAATGCTTTGAATATTCTGACTTTTCGACTTAAAAACACATTTTATATCAGAAATATTATAGTCTTTAATGACAACTTGAAATTCAGGCAATGCCTTTTTAAAACTATCAAAATCGATTTTTCCAGGATAAGGAGCATATTCGGTTTTAAGTTTTAAATATAATAATTGAGTATTGTTATTTTGGGCAATAGTACTTAAACTTACAAAAAGTATTAAGAAAAAAAATAATTGTTTCATAGCGATTTAGTTTACCCTATTTATTGTAGGCTGAATATTATTTATAATTTCAAGACAATAATACGATTACTTGTAAGCTTTTTATTTATCGAATCAGATATGATCTTATTGTTTTAGAAAAGCTTCTTCTCAATTTAGAAATTATTTATCAAATCGGAAATATTTACAAAAATAAAGGCCCTCTAAGTAATCTCATTTATTTACTAACTAAATTTTATTTTTATGTTGCCTAACAATTCTTTCCTATTTTAGAATTAAAAATCTTTTTATATCTTCAAATCTTAATAAACAAAGCAATTATTCTTTGTAAATTATTAACTATTAACGTATTATAAAAATATATTTATATGAAAGAAGTATTTATTGTATCGGCTGTAAGAACACCGATAGGAAGTTTTGGAGGAGCTTTATCTACAGTTCCTGCCACAAAATTAGGCGCTGCTGCAATCGAAGGAGCTATTAAAAAAGCAGGTATCGATGTTAAGGAAATAGACGAAGTATTTATGGGTAACGTATTGCAAGCTAACGAAGGACAAGCTCCTGCTCGTCAAGCTGCTTTATTTGGTGGTGTTCCAAATACAGTTCCTTGTACTACAATCAACAAGGTTTGTGCATCAGGTATGAAATCAATAATGTTTGCTACTCAATCTATCCTATTAGGCGACAACGATGTTGTTATTGCTGGTGGAATGGAAAATATGTCGCAAGTTCCTCACTACTTACCAGCTATGCGTAATGGTATGAAATTAGGGAACGGAAAAGTTATCGATGGTATGGTGAACGACGGTCTTTGGGACGTTTATAACAACTACCACATGGGAAATGCTGGTGAATTATGTGCTTCAGAGTACAAATTTACTCGTGAAGAGCAAGATGCTGTAGCTATCGATTCTTATAAACGTTCTGCTGCTGCTTGGGAAGCAGGAAACTTCAACGACGAAATTGTTCCTGTAACTGTAAAAGGCAGAAGAGGCGATGTTGTAGTTTCTGAGGACGAAGAATACAAGAGTGTAAAATTTGATAAGATTCCTAATTTAAAACCAGTATTCCAGAAAGACGGAACGGTTACTGCTGCAAATGCATCTACACTTAACGATGGTGCTTCTGCATTAGTTTTAATGTCAGGTGAAAAAGTAAAAGAATTAGGTTTAACACCAATTGCAAAAGTAGTTGGATATGGCGATGCTGCAGGTGCTCCAGAGTGGTTTACTACAGCTCCCGGAAAAGCAATTCCTGTTGCTCTTAAAAAGGCAAACTTAGAATTAAAAGATATTGAGTATTTCGAACTTAACGAAGCTTTTGCTGTTGTTCCAATGGCTGCTATGAAAGATTTAAATCTTTCTAAAGATATTGTTAATGTTTGGGGTTCTGGATGTTCTTTAGGTCACCCTCTAGGAAATACAGGTTCTAGAATTGCAGTGACTTTAATTTCTGTTCTTAAAAATAAAGGAGCAAAATATGGTGCAGCATCATTATGTAATGGTGGTGGTGGAGCTTCTGCTCTAATTATTGAAGCATTATAATAATTTCTCTTAATTATATAAGAAAGCCATTCTGAAATTCAGAATGGCTTTCTTTTTTTACAAAATAAGAATTAAAGAGTCTATATCCTTTTAATCTTACATTGTAATTTTATTATTCAAATGCATTTCTATAGTCTGACTTTCTAAGTAGTCTATAAAATCTTTAGTCATTTTCTGAGTAATCCCATGCAATAAACACTTCTTAAATGTACAAGATTCTTGCTTTCCAAAAGGACAATACGAGCGATCAATTTCTCCTTCAATAAGCTCATAAATTTGAAGAAAATTAATATCAGCAGGATTAGCTTCCATTTTAAATCCTCCACTTGGGCCTCTTTGTGAACTAACCCAACCCTCTTTAACAATTTGTTGAAATACTTTAGCAATATGATGCCTAGAACTAGAAGTAACTTCTGCAATCTGATTTACATTAATAAGTTTATCTTTGGATTGAGCTACTAAAACCAACCCATGTAGGGCTATTGAAGCAGCTTCGGTGACAGTAACAACTTTTGACATATTATTTTATTTTACAAGTAAAATTATTTAAAGTACTAAAATACAAAATTAAGCCTTTTAGCTGATTAAAATCATATAGTTACATATTTAAAAACATAATGCTATTCAGTCCAAACAGAAATGATTAACTTTGTGTTTTTCAAAAATTTATACAAAAATTACAATATTATTATAAGTTAGCAATATGATTGAAAATTATTTAAAACATGAGGCTTACAGAGCAGAGAAAGGTATTCCTGCCTTGCCTTTAGACGCAAATCAAACCAAAGAGCTTTGCGAGTTATTACAGAATCCTCCAGCAGGAAAAGAGGATTTTCTTTTAAACTTATTTACCGAAAGAATTGCTCCGGGTGTAGACCCTGCTGCTGAGGTTAAAGCTAATTTTTTAAATGAGATTTTAAAAGGAAGTAAAACTTCATCTCTAATTTCTAAAGAAGATGCTGTTAGAATTTTAGGAACTATGATTGGTGGTTACAATGTTTTTCCATTGATTGATGCTCTTAAAGATAATGAATTAGCACAATTTGCTGTTGAGGCATTAAAAAATATCACTTTAGTTTACGATAGTTTCGATACCATTGTTGAAATGAGCAAGTCGAACGATTTTGCTATGCAAGTTTTAAAATCGTGGGCTGAGGCTGAATGGTTTACTAACCGTAAGCCTTTACCAGAAACAGAAACTGTAAAAGTTTATAAAGTAGATGGCGAAATTAATACTGACGATTTCTCACCAGCTTCTGATGCATCTACTCGCCCTGATATACCATTACACGCATTATCAATGGGTAAAACATTATTCCCAGAAGGAAATGCAACTATCGCAAAATGGAAAGCAGAAGGTTCAAAAGTAGCTTTTGTTGGTGATGTTGTAGGAACAGGTTCTTCTCGTAAATCGGCTACTAACTCTGTGTTATGGGCAATTGGCGAAGATATTCCTGCTGTACCAAACAAACGTAGAGAAGGTTTTGTTTTAGGTGGTGTTATTGCTCCAATTTTCTTCAATACTGTTGAGGATTCGGGAGGAATGCCTATTACTTGTGATGTTACAAAAATGAATACTGGTGATGTAATCACTATCAATACAAAAGAAGGTAAAATTACAAACCAAAATGGTGATGTTGTTTCTACTTTTGAATTACGTCCTACTACAATTGCTGACGAATATCAAGCAGGTGGTCGTATGAATTTAATTATTGGAAAAGCATTAACTATGAAAGCTCGTAAAGCCTTAAACATGGGCGATATCGATGTTTTTGCTGTAGTTGAGCAACCAAAACATAAAGAAGGACAGGGTTATACTTTAGCTCAAAAAATGGTAGGGAAGGCAATCGGCGAAGCTGGTGTTTTACCAGGTCAAGCTGTTGAGCCATTTATGACTACTGTGGGGTCGCAAGATACAACAGGTCCTATGACTGCAGATGAGTTAACAGAGTTAGCTTGTTTAAAGTTCCAGTCGCCAATGTTTATGCAGTCTTTTTGCCATACAGCGGCATATCCAAAACCAACCGATGTTAAAATGCACAAATATCTTCCTAAATTTATTTCGGACAGAGAAGGTGTAGCTTTAAATCCTGGTGATGGTGTTATTCACACTTGGTTAAACCGTTTATTAGTGCCTGATACCGTTGGAACAGGTGGTGATTCACACACACGTTTCCCTCTTGGAATTTCGTTCCCTGCAGGTTCTGGATTAGTTGCTTTTGCCGGTGCTTTAGGATTTATGCCTTTAGATATGCCAGAGTCAGTTTTAGTTAAGTTTAAAGGAAAATTAAACAAAGGTTTAACCTTACGTGATATTGTAAACGCAATTCCTTTACAGGCAATTAAAGAAGGTTTAATGACTGTGCCTAAGAAGAACAAAGTGAACGTATTTAACGGTCGTGTTCTCGAAATGGAAGGTTTAGACGATATTTCTGTAGAACAAGCTTTCGAATTAACCGATGCTGCTGCTGAACGTTCTGCTGCTGCTGCAACTATCAAGTTATCAGAAAAGCAAGTAATTAAGTATCTTAAATCTAACATCGCAATGATGGAGAAAATGATTGTAGATGGTTATGCACACGCAGGAACAATTCAAAAAAGAATCGATGCTGTTAAAGAATGGTTAAAGAACCCTAAATTAATGGAGCGTGACGAAAATGCAGAATATGCACAAGTTATCGAAATTGATTTAGCAGAGATTAAAGAGCCAATTTTATGTTGTCCTAACGACCCTGATGATGTTAAAGTATTATCAGAAGTTGCAGGTCAGAAAATTGACGATGTATTCTTAGGATCTTGTATGACTAATATCGGACACTTCCGTGCAGCAGCTAAGATTTGGGAAGGACACAAAGTTAATCCTGATACAAGAACATATATTGCACCTCCAACACGTATGGACCAAGCAAAATTGAAAGAAGAAGGTTTGTTCTCTACTTTCAACCAAATTGGTGCTACTATTGAGGTTCCTGGATGTTCACTTTGTATGGGTAACCAATTAAGAGTTGCTGATAAAAACTACGTATTCTCAACTTCTACACGTAACTTTAACAACCGTATGGGAGATGGCGCTCAAGTATTCTTAGGTTCAGCAGAACTTGGAGCTGTAGTTGCTATTATGAGTAAACTTCCTACACCAGAAGAATATTTCGAGTATTACAACAAGAATATTGATGGTAAGCAAGAAGAAATTTACGAATACTTACAATTCGACGAGCAAGAAGGAGAATCTCTTTACTCTCGTAGAGATATCTAAATGCTAGGCGTTTTTATAACAAATATGGAGCTCGGCTATTTAGTCGAGCTCTTTTTGTTTTAATTAAGGTAAGTATATAATCTTTTTAGTTTCAACTTAACATTTACTATCTTTGAGTTTAATTAAATAAAAACTATGAAATTAAATTATACATTATTAATAGTTCTAAGTTCTTTTATCATCCTTACCATTAACTCATGTAAAAAAGACAACGAAGACGAACCCTCTAAAACAGAATTAATTACAGAAAAGGATTGGAAAATGTCTTCTGTTAAAATGGATCCAGGAATAATGGGCTTTACTGATGCCTCCTACTATATTGAAGAATGTGTAAAAGATAACCAATACACTTTTAAAACTAATGGCTCTATCGTAATGAATGAGGGTGATAGCAAATGTGATTCTACTGCACAGCAAGAAATCGAAGAAGGGACATGGGCATTTAATGATGACCAAAGCCAAATTATTTTCTCAGATAGTGAATTCTTTGGAGAAATGACACTCAGCAAACTTACAGTAGACGAACTGATTCTATCTCGAACAGAAATGCTACCCGATACAACTATTGGTGAAATTGAGATTCAAGCAGGAGAACAAACAATAAAAATTACATTTATTCATTAGAATATTTGGTAAATACTTACTTTTACAAGAAAAAATGGAATTCGATAATAATAAAGCTTTATACAGTGTAATGCGAATAGAATTAATAGGTACAATTCTTTTTGCAGCTACTTTTAGTATCTCCTTTCTAGATGTTTTTAAAACACCTTTCCTCCCTTTAGAAGGTTACCAGTTTGCTCTTCTAATTTTTGTTGGTTTTATTACCTTAGCTTATCTTTGGTATAGTTTACAACACACCTATTTTTCTATTAATACAAGAGGAGATAATATTCTTATAAAATATTTTAGAATTACACCTAAGTTTATTAGCCCCAAACCCAAAATGATTAAAATTCCTAAAACGGCTTTTGTGAAATATAAAATTGAAAGCTCGTTTATGGGAAAACGTAAAGCCTTATATTTATTTCAAAAAACAAAAAAAGGAGTTGTCAAATATCCTCCTATTTACATCACATCATTAAATGCCGACGAAATAGAAAAACTTAAGTTAGCCTTACAATACTAAAGTATTTTGAAACCCAATAATAACTCACTCAAATATCTAATTGCACTACAGCAAGTTTCTGGCATTGGTAATATTACAGCTCGCCAGCTAATTTCTTATTTGGGTAGTGCAGAGGCCATTTTTAAAGAAAAGAAATCCATTTTACAAAAAGTTCCAGGTGTAGGTCCTCTACTTTCAACTAAAATAAAAGAAAAAGACTATTTAGGAATAGCAATTGACGAACTAGAATTTATCGATAAGTATAAAATTAATGCATTCTCATTTCTAGATAAAGATTACCCCAAACGATTAATCCAATGCGAAGATGCCCCTTTAGTCCTTTTTCAGAAAGGAAAAAATAGTCTAAATAAATCAATTCATATTAGTATTGTTGGAACCCGGAAAGCAAGCGAATACGGAAAACATTACTGCAATAAGATAATTAATGATTTAAAAGATAATGGCATAAATCCTGTCATAATTAGTGGATTAGCCTATGGTATTGACTCTTGTGCACATAAAGCTGCTTTAGACAATAACCTAGAAACATGGGCCATACTCGGACATGGTTTGGACCGAATTTATCCTACACAAAACACTAATTTAGCAAAACGAATATTAGAAAAAGGCTCCCTAATTACAGAATTTTCTCATGGAAATCATCCTGCTCCAAGCAATTTTATTAGTCGCAATCGTATTATTGCAGGTTTATCCGATTTAACCATTATTGTTGAGTCGGCAAAAAAAGGAGGCTCTTTAGTTACTGCCGATTTAGCTTTCGGATACAATCGAGAAGTAATGGCAATACCTGGTAGAATAGGTGATAGCAAATCGGAAGGATGTAATTTCTTAATTAAAAGCAACAAAGCTAGTATGCTTGAACGTTTCGAAGATTTAGTTTACACGATGGGTTGGAACAACAAACAAAGAATGGATAAAGGAAAGCAACTCAACCTTTTCGAAGAATTAAACAATGACCAGAAAAAGCTTTATCAATGGCTTAAAGAAAACGAAGATAGTACTATCGATAAGATTATGAAATTATCGGAAATCTCCAAAAACAAAATTCCAGCCCTTTTGCTCGACTTAGAATTTACAAATCTAGTTACAGTTCTACCTGGGAAAAGGTATCGAGCCCTATAAAAATTTGACTTTCTAGAGCTATTGCATTATTTTTACGTTTCTAAAAAAAGAAACTATGAAAACTAATTTGATTCCTTTATCTAGAATTATCCTTTTTTCTTCTTTCCTTTTCTTACTATCTTGTCAAAACTCTGAGCCAACTACTGCTGAGAAAGATTTTAAAGATGCCAAAGATAAATTGGAAGAAGAGTTTACAAAAGAGATGACTGAACAAGGCAATCATGAAATATCTATCGATGATATCGAAAACGATCTTAATAAAATGGATCAAGAACTCGAAAATATTATGCTCGAGATGGAAAATGAGATGGATACCGATAGTAACGATGTTGAATCAGAAATAACAGATACCATTGCATAATATCTTTGCTATTTTTATTCAATATTGGAAAACCATCCTATGGTCGCTAATTATATTATTTCTAAGCACCATGCAAATTCCAAAGGTACCAAGTGTTCCTCTCTTTAACATTCCTCATTTCGATAAAATAGTACACTTTACCCTCTATTATATCCTTGCAAGCTCTTGGTTAGTAGATGTATATAAAATACACCTCCAAATTCAGAAACACCAAATCGTTCTAATAATCCTATTTAGCACTCTTTACGGAGGAGTTATGGAAATCGTACAAAAAGTAATTGTACAAAATAGATCGGGCGATTTTTTCGATGCACTAGCAAATACTACGGGAATAATTGTAGCAAGCATAGCTTTCAATTATATTATTCTTTATCGTAAAACTCTAATTAGAATCTTTACTTCTAAAAAAGAAAAATAAAACACCTTGTTTATTTAGAACTAATCTAAATAGATTATCTTTGGTAAAAATTGTAATACCATGGAAAACGATAATTTAGTTTGTAGCTGCTTCGATGTCTATAAAAGTGAAATAGTAAAAGCTATAAAAGGAAATAAGTTAACTAATTTACAAGAAGTAATGGATGTAACAGATGCAGGAACGGGTTGTGGATCTTGTCATGATACCATTCAAGAAATATTAGTTGAGATTAATGGGAAATAAGAATTATAGCTATTTTTGTATCTAGAAACCGTAGAAGCTATGCATGAAATAATCCAAACTTCCGTAATGATTACGGTTTTTGTAATGTTAATGATGCTTGTTATCGAGTACATTAACGTTCAAACTAGAGGACAGTGGAGTCAACCTCTTAAACAAAAAAAGTGGTTACAAATTCTTATGGCCGCTTTATTAGGTGCTGTTCCTGGATGT
>Ga0256827_10001918_pt1 | contig 13438 bp, 9 predicted proteins | sample CV84metaG_FD_185977 | JGI IMG/M metagenome (GOLD analysis project Ga0256827, IMG submission 185977) | Hydrothermal vent microbial communities from East Pacific Rise, Pacific Ocean - CV84 | ecosystem: Environmental > Aquatic > Marine > Hydrothermal vents | place: Pacific Ocean: East Pacific Rise... | reverse complement strand
CGAAAACTTTCTCGTTAGCCCGACCACTAATAACAAGGCTTTCGAGAAATCGGAAGCCTTTCTTTTTTGCTCTGGTGTAAACATAGTGTAAACAATTATTTTTTGTTTAAACACTCTACCCAATAATAATAAGCAACTTTATTATTCCTTTTAAATTTCTGAATATGGTTAAAATTCGTATCCGAAATATTCCATTCTTGCAATTCTGTTGTTTTGGAATTGTATAATTCTATCAAAGAAAAATCAAAATATTTAAGTTTCATAGCAAACCAAGCTACTTTTGCTGATGCTTCAATAGCGTGCTCTATCCTAAAACTACCCCTAATTAAGAAATTATTAAAACTCCTTAATCCTGATTGTAATTCTTTAAATTTTGATTTATCGGGTTCGTTAGTATTTTTTTCTCTTTTAGATAATAACAATGCCGTTGAAAAAATATCTTCTAATACATCATCTGGTGTAATATCAAGATTTCTGTATTTTATTTCCTTTTGGGCAATTTTGTAGAATGATTGATGTACGGTTTCAATATTACTTATTTCGTCTATTAAAATTGAAACATCAAATAATTGTTTTATAATTTCGGTCTCTTTGCTTTTACCATAAGGGACACCAATGGTATTTGGTGCAAACGCCGTTAGTTTATCGCCAAGTATTGATTCTTTTGATGGTACTTTAACTTCAATAATTGGTTCTTGGGTAATTAGCCAGTCGGTTTCAATTTTAGCATCAATAATTTGTGGATATGCGTGTTTTTCAAATAAAATATCGAGTAAAATGTAATCTTTCTTATCCTCTGTCCAATAAAACTTATAATGTGCTTTTGGAATCCCACTTTTATAACTTCGCTTTTCGTCTAATTTATAACTTGTAAAATCGGAATTGTTAATTATTTGGTTTAATATATTCTCTAAATTTTGTCTTGTTTCAGATGTTAATATATCAATGTCGATTGAGAACCTATTGGCTTGTTTTAATAGTAAAATTAAACAAGTGCCACCTTTAAAAATAAAATTTAATTTACTTTCAGATAAATACTCCAATAAAACTAATGCTCTTATCATCTTTTCGATAATAGCAGGGTCTGTTTTATTAAAATCTTTTTGCTTTCTAAATAGAGATATTCTTTCTCTATTATACGATTCTTTTAATATCATTTTTTATAAACTAAGTTCTCAAAATTTGTTTCTATAAATTCTTTGTATTCATTTTTGGCGCTTCTTCTTCCCGAATAAGTAAACAGTTTAGAAAAATTTAAAACATAGTTCTCATTAATATTTTCAAAAATATTTTTCTGTTCTGATAAATTAAAAACAGGGTATATTCCCCTATCGTAATAAATATCAACCAATATTTTTTCTATCGAAGCCATATTTACAGATTTAGATAGGTAAATTGGAGATTTTGATATTAAAGGCTTAATTATTATCGCATTTTTTGCATATGATAAATAATCATCAACGATTTCTTCTGTAGGTTGATAATATGCGTTTAGTCCATTATCTTTAAATAAATTAAATGTTTCTTTCAATATGTCTTTTTCAACCTCAAAAACATAAAATGATGTAAAAGGCTGATGAAGCATAAAACTATACAAGGAATTTGATTTCCAAATACAATAATTAATATCTGCATAAGTCGATGAAAATATTTTTTTCATCTTTTGCATTAAGTTATCAGGTTCGGGTTGAAATATTTTTTTATTCGTTATAAGATATATTCCTTTACCAATGGATTTAATAATATTATCTTTTTTTAGCTTAGCTATGCGATAAAGCAAAGTATTATTATTTACGCTCTTCTCAGTTTGTAAATAATAGTCTAATAAATCATTCTTTGTAAACGGTTTAGAGCTGTGAAAATATTTTGTTATATCATTCTTCATATTACAATAATAAAGCACAAATATACCAAATTATAGCCAATAAACAAACAATATTGGCTATAATTTGGTTTTGTATTATTTTCTTAATATACAATACACCGCTTCAAGAAAAACAAAATCATCTGCAATATGGTTCGAAAACTTTCTCGCCACCCCGACCACTAATAACAAGGCTTTCGAGAAATCGGAAGCCTTTCTTTTTTGCTCTGGTGTAAACATAGTGTAAATCAAGGGGAGCAAGAAACTTTAAAAATTGAAGATTCTAAAAATAAAGAAAGCCTAGAGCAAGTCTAGGCTTATATTATTCTTTTATAGTGCAGGATTAATGCAAAAGATTAACCGGGCACTTGTTTGCAAATTTACAACAGAAAATTCAAAATGTCAAGCATTTTGGTACTTATAACCAATATTATTTATAATAATGTCTTTTATTGCCTTATTATCTTTATGTTTTTCAAACAAATTGGTTAAAATATTTTTTAATTCCTGTTCTCTATCGTGCGATATTTTATTTACAATGAATAAAATAATTTTAATAGCCGAATCAAGAGAATGTCTATTATTATTATTAAAGCTAATACTTGGTAAAATAGAAATTCCTTTTGGTGTAGCAAAATCGAATAAAACACCTCCGTGAGCACAAGTATTTCTTACAAAAACAATAGTTCCCATTATATTTATAAACTTTTTCACATTACGAATATCGTATTCGTTTGAAATACGTTCTTTTATTTTTTCGTTTTTAAGTGATTTATATATTTTAAGAATTGCTCCAAAAGTAAAAAACTCTAATGTTTTCCAGGCGGGGGCATATTTATCGTTAATATATTTTTTATGATGGAGTTTTATTAATTTATTATTATTTTTAAATTCATCTGTATAATGATTTTCAATAGTGTCAATAAAATTAGATTGCATTACTTCACTATCGATAAACCAAGTAGGAGATGATTTGTATTTGTTTGATACATAATACACGAGTTTAGTTCTAAAATTAATCTCGATTCTATTAATATATCGTTGCAAAATATTCCTCAAATCTACATCGAGATAATATAAATTAACAACATCTGAAAATTTTGTTCCTTTTCTAAAATTATCGCTGTTTTGTTCTTGGAATGGATACCAATAAAAGCCTAATCTATAATATCCAATATCTAATAATATTTCTTTTACTTTTTTTTCTTCAAAATCCAGTTCCATACCCCTTTCTCGAAGTATTTCTATCTGTTTTATTGTGTTTGTAGCTATTCTACCCATTTGCAATAATTTTACTTTTCAAATATATTCATTTTATATTTATAATTAAAATCGCAATATTTTATCGACATAAATGCGTGAAATAATGCCCAAAATGTCAATAAATGTTGATAAAATGTCGATAAAATGAGTATCTTCCCTCTAATACATTGTTAACCATTTACTTGTTAATATAAATTAATTTGATAAAATTAAGTGATTGGAAAGAATGGTTATTATTAATACTTCATTTCGCTATTACGCTGTGAACTACATCAATGAATTTCAAATCATCTGCAATATGGTTCGAAAACTTTCTCGCCACCCCGACCACTAATAACAAGGCTTTCGAGAAATCGGAAGCCTTTCTTTTTTGCTCTGGTGTAAACATAGTGTAAATTAAATATGATTTAGAAAATCTAATAAAGTATAATGCTTAATTCCTTTATTTGTATTGCTTGATGAAAAAGCATCGAACGAAACAACATATTTTGGATAATTATCTTTTATATTCATTAAATTCCCAAACTCTCTTTCTATTGTTTCCTCGTCAGATAATAAATATGTAACTTGAACATAAATACGTTCATTATTTTTTTCGGCAATAAAATCTATTTCTTTATCTTGTAAATAACCTACACTTAATTTATATCCCTTATTTTTTAAGTGAAGGAAGACGATATTTTCCATAATTTTTGAGATATCCGACATTCTAAAACCAACAATTGCATTTCGCAAGCCAATATCTTCGAAATAATATTTTTCACCTACTTCAAATATTTTCTTTCCTTGAACATCGTTTTTTTGAACTTTATTTATAAAATATGCATCTTCAAGATAGCTCAAATAACTCAGTATTAAAGCTACATTTTTATTGATGTTTTGCGATTTTAAATATTTTGCAATTTTATTAGCCGAAAATAAACTTCCTGTATTATCAGCAATAAATTTAAGTAAATCGCTTAAAAAGCGAGGGTCGCGTATTTGATGTCGATTAACAACATCTCGCATTAGGATAGTAGAAAAAATATTATTCAAATATTCAAAACGAACTGCATCATTTTCGGGAAGATGTATCAGATAAGGCAAACCTCCATATTTTATATATTTCAAAAGACTATCTTGATTATTTACTAATTGATGAAATTCACAGAATTCTGTAAAATTTAAAGAACCTATTTGAAATGTAATTTGCCTACCCGATAAATAAGTAGCTAACTCGCTTGAAAATATTTTAGCATTACTGCCTGTGCAATAAACATCAAAATTTTCTTTTTTATTGTAATTTCTAAGAATTAGCTCAAAGTCTTCAATTTCCTGAACCTCATCTATAAACAAATAGTTATATTCTGTACTTGTATTTTTTTCAATATAATCGTTTAATTGCTCGTGAGTTCTTATTTTATCAAATTGATAATCTTCTTTATCAATAAAAATAATATTGGCTTGTTTATCATTTTTTTTAATTTCTTTTGCTAATAATTTTAGCAACATGCTTTTTCCCACTCGTCGTTGACCAACAAGAACTTTTATTAAATCTTTTTTAATAAAAGGTTTTATTGCATTTAGATATAAATCGCGTTTTATCATTTTAGATATACTTAATATTTTAAACAAAAATATATAATTTATATGATATAACGAATAAAAATAACAAATCCAATACATTTATAATTTACAAATAAGCATTCCTTCTTGTAATATTATAAACAAGTTCAATAAGTTCTAAATCATCTGCAATAGGGTTTGAAAACTTTCTCGTTAGCCCGACCATTAATAATAAGGCTTTCGAGAAATCAGAAGCCTTTCTTTTTTGCTACGGAGTAATAAAATTGTTAAGTTTGTAAAAAATTAGCTTTTAATGAAAATACAATCAATATTAATACTTTATGTATTATTATTTATAACATGTAATTTACAGGCAGTTACAATATCAAACGATACAACAATTTGTGAGGGTGATACCATAACAATTTATGCTACAGGAGGAGTTGCTTACCAATGGGATAATGGTTTAGGTAGTGGTGCTTCTCATAATATTTCACCAATAGTAAATACATCTTATTCTGTAACAATAACACAATCGGGAGGTAATGATACTACTTTGCTGGTGAAGATATATGTTAATCCAAAACCAAATCCCGAAATTAGTGGGCCTACACAGTTATGTAGAGGTGTTACAGCAAGATACAGCGTAACTCAATCATTTAATACGTATTTATGGTCTAATAATGGGACAACACAATTTTCTGATTATTACAATGTTAATCAAGTAATAGTTACAGTTACAAACACTTACGGATGTGAAGGTATTGACACTTTTTTTGTAAATATTTTTAATCCTAATTCTCCTCTAATTATAGGTGATACAAGTTTTTGTAATGGAGATAGTGTAAATTTAGTTGTAACACCGTCGTATAATTCTTATTTATGGTCGAATACAGAAACAGATAGTAGTATAGTAGTAAACACAACAGGTACATACTTTGTTACTGTAGTAGATGAATTTGGTTGTACAGATACAGCACAAATATCGGTTATAGAATTTCCTACAATAAATGCAACTATTCAAGGACAAAATAGTTATTGTGAGGGAACATCAACAAGTTTATCAATAAATAATTCAGGTGTAAATATACAATGGTCAACAGGCGAAACCACACAAAATATAATTGTAAATGAGGCTATTACATATTTTGTAACAATTACCGATACAAATAGTTGTTCAGCAACTGATTCAATTTTAGTAGAAGAAAATCAACCCACCAATGTAATAATAAGTCAAAATAATACACTTTGTACAAATAGTGTTATTACATTATTATTAAATCAAGAGTTTAGTTCTTATTTATGGTCAACAAGCGAAACAACAGATACATTAGTTGTAAATCAACAAGGTGAATACTCAATAACTGTAACTGATGAAAATGGTTGCGAATCATCTGATACAATAATTATTGCAGAATACACAAATCCAAATCCACAAATAATAGGCGATAGTATAAAATGTATAAACGATACAATATTGTTGTCATTATCAGACGAATATGCGTCATATTTATGGTCGGTAGGAGAGGAAACACAAAGTATTGCTATAGAAATAGCAGATATATATTCTGTATTTGTTACCGATACAAATGGCTGTAGTGCTTACGATACAATAGTTGTTAGTCAATATCCTACCCCAACATTTAAAATATCAGGAGGCAATATGCCATGTGGTTTAGATTCTACCAATTTAACAGTAAGTAGTGGTTTTTTCAATTATTTATGGTCTACATCAGACACAACACTATCTGTAACAATATATAGCGAAGGGAATTATAGCGTTTCAGCAATTGATACAAATAACTGTATTTATATAGATAATATTGATATTGAAAAAAAAGAAAACCCTATTATTGAGGTAGAATACGATTCTATTTTGTGTCCTTACGATACAACAATAATAAAAATTTTAACCACAAACGTAAGTTATTTATGGTATTCAGGCGATACAACAAATTCAATAAAAGTAGATACCTCAGGTTCTTATGGAGTAACAATAACAACCGATTATGGTTGCTCAAATTATGCAAATATAAAAGTTGTGAAAGTAGATTCAACCGATTATAGCATAAACTCAATACCAACAAGTTGTCCAAATACCACAGATGGATTAATTAAAGTAACTGCAACGAGCAATTTTGTACCACTCACTTATCAATGGAGTAATCAAGATACATCATATTTTGCCGATACTTTAGGCGAAGGATACTATTCGTTAACAATAACTGATACATTAGGTTGTATATTGAATATTGATAGTATTTACGTTTCTGCAAACGAAGGTTTCGATTGTTTGTTTATTCCAAATGCTTTTTCGCCTAATGGCGATGGATATAACGATACATGGGAAATTGTTAATATTGATATGTTTGATGAAGTAAAAATTGAGGTATTTAATAGGTGGGGACAATCGGTTTATTTGTATGAAAATACAGGAGAAAATTATACATTACCAATTGTACAATGGAACGGAACATATAATTTTATTGATTATGAATACACAACATACTTTTATGTAATTGATTTAAAAAATGGGCGAGAACCATTGACAGGTTCGGTAACAGTTAAGAAATAAAAATGAAATTTAAAACAACATATATTATACTCATTATTATTGTTTTAGGAGCTAATCTTAAAGCACAACAGCAAACACTACAAAGTTTTTATATGTTCGATAATATTTACATTAACCCTGCTATTGCAGGCACAACCGATAAATTTAATGTAAATTTAACAGTTCGTACACAATGGGTTGGAATAGATAATTCACCAAAAACACAAATATTAAGTTCAAATAAAAGTATAGGTTCAAATAAAGAAATGGGAGTAGGTGCTATTTTGTATAACGATATGGTTGGTTTTGAGCGTCGAACAGGTTTATCTGGAATATATTCTTATAAAATAAAAATAGGCAAAAAATATAAATTATCGTTTGGTATTTTAATGTCGGCATTTCAATACAGTGTTAACGAGGGTAAGTATAATGTTGTTAATGAAAATGACCCATCATTTACTACAAATAGAGAAAGCATTTTTATACCAGATGCAAATGCAGGAGTTTATTTTTATAGTAAAAACTTTTATGTTGGATATTCAGCCACACAATTATTTAAAAACGAGATAAAAATTAATGACGAATCAACTGATTTAAAAATGGTCAGACATCATTATTTACAAGTAGGTTATAACTTTAATTTTGGCGAAAATATTAAATTACGAGCATCTACAATAACAAGATTTTTCGAAACATTTAAAACACAATCAGAATTAACAGCAAGAATTATCTACAAAAATACTTATTGGTTTGGCTTATCTTCAAGAGGTCTAAATTCGGTAGTAATAATGGTGGGGTTTAATTATAAGAAGTATCGTTTTGGTTATGCTTATGATTTTATATTTAGTAGTTTACCAAATGCAAATAGTAATTCTCATGAAATGTTTTTAAGTGTTGATTTTTAAATTATACAAATTAGATTGCCAAATGACGTAAATAAAAAGAAAAAGATGAAATTTTTATATATCATATGGTGATGTAATTGTATTATTTCATTTAGTGTGAATTAATTCTTATATCGACCACGTTATTTACAATTAATTGTGTCCTAAATAATTCTTATTAATCGTAATATTTTTGAAATACAACATAGAAAGTTTACAGCATAGACGAGCCTTTGTCAACACTCTTACGCGGAATGTCGAAAGTAATAATTATTTCATGAGAACCTTTACTATTATACGTTCTAAATTTAGAACTAATTATATCGTACGAATAATATACACGTACCTTATTCTTAATTTTTGCACCAAGCATTACAACAACAGCATCATTATATCGGTACGATATTCCTCCATAAAACATTTTTTTATAGGTAGCTAAAGTATTTATTCCAATTTGAACAGGTGAGTTAAACGTTGTATTAAATAATATTGATGGTTCAATCTGCCAATTATCCGATAAATCAATTTTATAACCACTTATAACATAATATGTTCTAGATAATGGGATTTGCGCATTTAAATTTTCGAAAACATTCATTTTACTTTGAAGTAATTGTAATGCTGATATTCCAATATAAAATTTTTCACTATATAAATATGTACCGAAGTTGAAGTCCGGTTTCCATACCATATCCGAAATATTTTCTTCTATTAAAGCATCATTATTTGTATGTAAATTTATTTTATTCCCATTAATCCCATATTGCATAATTAAACCAGACAAACCCACCGACAAGGTATATTCGTCGTTAAGTTTAAATTGATAATCATATGCCAAATTTATTGCAAAACGGTGCGTAGGTCCAGTAATATCGTTTACAATATATGCTCCTAATCCCATATTATTGAAATATTTACCATCAAAACTTATTGCATCGGTAATAGGAGCACCCTCAAAACCAATCCATTGGCTTCGGTGGTGCAATAATATCTGATTAAACGATTGAGTTCCTGCAGCAGCAGGATTTATCACCATTTTATCAAACATTCTTAAGCTAAATTGCGGTAATTGTTGTGCAAATATATTTGTCGAAAATATCAATAATATATATATGTATAATAATCTTGTTTTCATCTTGTTAGCCTTTTGTTAATTATCTAATTATTGTAACATCACCTTTGTAAATCTTACCGTTTACATTTAGCTTTAATACATAATAATATGTTGCCGCAGGTAAATCGTTACCATAATATTTACCTTCCCAATTATTCTGATAATTATCGGTTTCGTAAACAATATGCCCATCTCTATTATATATTACCAAATAATTATCGGCGAAATACTCTATGTTTTCTATATAAAAGAAATCGTTTGTTCCATCGTTGTTTGGCGTAAAAGTGTTGTACACTATAAGCGGATGTTCAGTATCATCTTTTATAACAAATATTTTAACCGAATCGGTAGCTAAACAACCAAACTCATTAGATACATTTATATAATATGTTACATTTTCTAATGGAGTAGCAACCGGATTTGCAATATTATTCGAACTCAAATAGTTGTCAGGAGTCCATAAAATTGTAGTTGCGGTATCAACACTAGAATTTAAGTTTATCGATGTATTTTCGGTTATTGTTGTATCGTTTTGCAAAATGCTAACTTGTGGCTTGTTGTGCACTTCTACATTTGCCGAATCGGTTATTGAGCAAGCACCATTTATTACTGTTACATAATACATTGATGTACTATTTGGATAAACCGTTGGATTATTAGGTGTTGATAAATCAATATTATTTAAACTATCTGTCCAAAAATATGTGTAAGATGTGTTATTGCTTACAAACAGATTTGTTGTATCGCCTTCACAAATTTGTTTTGATGATAGAGCCGATGTTGGCATTTGCGATACATTAATACTTATTGAGTTTGAATTTTCACAACCATTGTTATTTACTGTTACCGAATACGAAGCATTTGCCGTAATATTCTGAATAATTGTTTGTGTTGTATCGCCGGTATTCCACAAATATGATGCATTTGTACTAGCTGTTAGTGTAACTGTATCGCCTTCACATATTTGAGTATTACTTGCAGTAATATCAATTGTTGGAAGTGGTGTTACTGCAACCTCAACAGTATCGTAATCGCTACAACTACCGTTTGAAACTGTTACGTAATAACTTGTTGTAGTTGTAGGACTTACACTAATCTCATTTGTAGTTTCCGAAGTACTCCAATTATAAGTTGAACCACCATTAGCCCAAATATTTATATTGTCTCCTTCACAAATTGTTGTATCGTTAGAACTTTCAGCAATAGGTGTAGTATTTGATTCTACAATAACCGAATCGGTTGCTGAACAATGGTTTGTATCGGTAACTTCAACATAATAGGTGGTTGTATTGCTCGGACTTACATTTATGCTACTTGTATTTTCGCCTGTATTCCATAAATAATCAATTCCTCCTGTTGCTGTTAGGGTTACTGTGTCGCCATCGCAAATCGACTGATTATTACCTGCATCGGCATTTGGTAATGGATTTACATATACCATTGAACTAGCAGTATCAGAACAATAACCATTTGTAACTGTTAAAAAATACTGAGTATCAACAAGTGGCGAAACCCATATTTGAGCAGTTGTATCGCCTGTTGACCAATAATAATCGCCACCGCCTGATGCTAAAATAGAAACTGTATCGCCTGCGCAAATATGTTGTATTTTTTCAATATCAATATTTGGAGGAGTATCCTCAGCAACAACTACACTGTCGTTAGCCGAGCAAGAGCCATCGCTAACAGTTATATAATATGTACCTGCTGCGTGAACATTTATTGTTTGTGTTGTTTCTCCTGTACTCCACAAATAAGAAGTATAACCATTACCGGCATCTAAATCTAATGTTCCACCTGAGCAAAAACCTGTATCGCTAACAATATCGTAAGCCAAATCGCCTTTACTTAATGCAATAGGCTTGTAATTCATTAAATTAGACCAATGTAATGTTGTAATTGTATTAAAAGGTGTTCCGCTTACTTGTGTAATATTTTGCAGTTTATTCCAATTTGTTGATGTTGAATTCCAATAAACTATTCCTTCCCATAAACCATCGTTTGCCTCGCTGTAATTAATGCTTACATCAGCCGAATCGGTACCTGCTGTTTGCTCTACTCTATGATAAAATTCGCCATAAATTTGGCAAATTCCTGTGTCAACTTGTGCTCGGTTAAAACCATCGGTTGTTGCATCGTTATTTACAAAACAAGCTACAAAAGTATTTGCGTTGGCCGATGTTGGCTTAATTTGCAAAGGTCTGTATCTTTGAGTTCCAACATTTGAACCAAGCGGATATAAATAATCGGAAACAGTATTAGTTTGTCGCGATAATCCACCGTTTAAACTTGTACTACAAAAACCCGTTGTTAATGTAATAGCGCTAATATCAGTGTTTTGCACAAAACAAGTGTTGTCGCCTAATGAAAATTCTCTATCCGACAAGTTTAGTATATTTGATATATTTACATTTAAACTTGCGGTTTTTACACCTGTTCCCAATAAATTTAGATTGTAAAATGTTGTAATTGCAGAACCTGTAATATCTTGATTTGCACCTTGTAAGTTAACGGTGCTGTTTCCTGAGAAAGTTCCGTTGTTTATCCAATCTCCAAATAAATTTATTACTCCTGCACCATCGGTATTCGACGCATTTGTAAAGTTATTATTAATTGTAAAATCGCCATTATTAGTAATATTTCCGGTATTATTTTCTACACTTCCGTCGGCAAAAATAATTGCTCCGTTATTTACAAAAATATCGGCTCCGTTATTGTATATTATCTGAGCCTGCCCAACGGTACAAACCCCAATAAATATTAGTATAAAAATATGCTTAAATAATTTCATCTTTCTTAGTTTTAAAAGTTAATGATTAATGATAATTATTTATCGCTATTTCTTTACTCTATTTTTATCGATATCTTTTAAATCTACTTTTATTTTTGATGAATCGATTAACTGAGGCTTATCGTTTAACACCTTTAAACTTGGTTTGTATAAAATACCTTTTTCTTTTGCTTGTCCGTAAAGAGTTGGGTGAACATACTTGTTTTTATACTTGCCTGTTTTAGCCGGCTCAACATCTCTAACTTCCGGATTTGCTTGTAAATATTTATCGTTACGCTCGGCATAAACAACCCAATCAATTTCCTGATTTGTACTACCTCCTGCAATAATAAATTTACCGTTTTCTATTTTCTTTTTGATATAAAGATTTGGAGCAGGGCTACCAACAGCTGTTAAACTGTATGAAAAATTACGATTAATTTGCTCAAAATAACTTGGCATTTCAACAGTAGCTTCTCCGTTTGCATCGAGGTTTGTTGTACCTCTGTAAATATTTAATACCTCAGGCGATTCTGCACAAAAATGCACTAAAAATTTATCATCAGGGCTGTTTGGATTATCAATTCTAAACGACTTTGTACCACCTGCAGAAAAGTTTCCACCAACATCTAAATTATTTGTGATACCTCCATCGTCGTATGAATATATACCATATGAAAGAGATGTATTTGTACTTTGTCCGGCAACACCGGTAATTCCAACGCCGGCTACACCAGCACCGGGGTCGCTCGATGCCGAGTTAGAACCAAAAACACCATAACCATCTGCATATGAGCTTTCGCCAACCGCACCATTTACGCCAACGCCCCAAACACCATGACCACCATCTGTTCTTGCATTAACACCTTTGACACCTGCCGGACCATACGATGTTTGCCCCCATACACCAATATTACCATCTCCTATCACTCCTGAACCACTTCCGGAACCTGTTGAGTTATTATTAATTCCGTATAATCCGCCACCACCGGCATTATTTGTTTCTCCTACTACTCCGTTTACACCTTGACCATAAACTCCATGACCACCATTTGTACGGTTGTTTACTCCCATTACTCCGGCAACTCCGTTCGATGAAGAATTATAAATACTTCCATAAACTCCAACTCCTTGTGCTGTTCCATCGTAATAACCTGCTACGGCAGATGTATATTGATTACCACTATTTGAAGAAGCTTCAATTGTATTATATGGGTTTGATGAGTTTGTATTTTCTCCGTAAACCGAACCTCCAAAACCTGTATTTTGTGTAGAAATAGCAGTTGATGGAGCTGAAGTTGTTCCTGTGGTTGAGTTTACTTGTAATGCCACGCTGCCATTGGTTGTATTCGATAAGTTTAACTCTACCGCACCATAATCGGTTGCAATTGTTCGCCCTGCACCGTTTCCATTACAGTTATATGCTTCTTCCAAAGTATTGCAG
>Ga0256827_10001917_pt1 | contig 13440 bp, 11 predicted proteins | sample CV84metaG_FD_185977 | JGI IMG/M metagenome (GOLD analysis project Ga0256827, IMG submission 185977) | Hydrothermal vent microbial communities from East Pacific Rise, Pacific Ocean - CV84 | ecosystem: Environmental > Aquatic > Marine > Hydrothermal vents | place: Pacific Ocean: East Pacific Rise... | reverse complement strand
TCGATATAGTAGAACAATGGAACAGATCATAGCCAACAAAGAGAGTAGATTGAAATCTCTCACAGAGGAGATGCAACGCCAATCTATCTCTCGAAAGATCTCAATAGTAGAGAAAGAGTTCTTGAATCTAAGAGATGAGTTTCAAAGAGTCATGGCATATAAGATCTCTCAATTTGAAACATCCATGACCTCTCTGCCTCAACAACTCAAATCAAATTTTGAGTATGCACTAGAGGTCAAATCTCAAAATCTCGCCTCGTTAGAGCAAAAGATGAGACTATATAATCCAAAACTAAAACAGAAAGATGGATGGGCAGAGGTAGTATTGGATGGGAAGAGAGTAAAGCTCTCTACTCTAAAAAAGGATGATAGAGTAGTGCTTTTTGATATAGATAGTCGAGTGGAAGTTAAAGTCTTATGACTTTCCCCTCATAGATGAGTTATCTTTCATAACAAGGATATTACCTTTTTTGATAAAGAGAGGTTTTCCTCCTGTTCTTTTGACTTTTCTAAATTTGTTTCTATATTTTGCAACTTTTTTTCTTAGAGTTTTATATTTTTTACCTTTGAGCATCTTGACAATAGTTGTATCTTTTCTAACTCGTACATATCGAGCAGGATTGACAGCTCGACCATTTTTGTACATACCAAAATGTAGATGAGGACCAGTACTTCGCCCACTAGTTCCCACATACCCAATCACACTTCCCTGAGAAACATAACTTCCAACCTTGAGTCCTCCTCTAAAACGACTCATATGAGCATATAGGCTTTTTAGTCCATGTGCATGTTTGATTTCGATACATCTACCATAGCCACCTTTCCATCCTCTATAGACAATTTTTCCTTTGGCTGTAGATTTGATGGGTGTTCCCCTACGATTAGCATAGTCTATCCCTAGATGAGCTCTATATCGGTGAAGTATTGGGTGGTATCGTCTATGTGTAAATCCTGATGAGATTCGAGTATTTCTGATAGGACGAATATATGGAGTATATGATTTTTTGACTTTTTTATACTCTTTTCCATTGGAATCACAGTATCTACCATCTTGGGTCAAGTAGTTATAATAATTTTTCTTATTGATAGTTAGAAGAGATGCAAGAATTTTGGGATTGTCAATAGCTTTTCCTTTTCTTCTTTTCTGTTGATAAAAGATAGTTACACTGTCACCTTTTTTTACTCTTTTGAGATTTATAGTTTTGTATGCATTTTTTAAAGCTTTGACTAAACCCTTACTATGTGTTTTAGAAAAAAGCTCTTTTTCAAGAGATTTTTTGACAGTAAAATGGATTGATCCTTTAAGAGTTTCAAAAGGAATTGGCTCTAAAGATAAGGTATCTTTGCCTTTTTTTCTCTGTATGATCTGGACTTGAAGCTCATCCGTAACAGGTATCAAAATTTTAGTCGTATGTCTTTTACCTTTTTCTTTGTAATACTCCTGTCCTGATCTTATCTCAGCAAGTAACTCTTTATCTTGATTATCCAATCTATAGTAAAGTTTTTGAGGAATACCATTATCTCTAAGAAAAGATAAAAAGGTAGCTCCTTTCTTCCAATGATATGTTTTGGCAGAGAGCAGTGCAGAAGACAAAGTAGTAAGTAAAATAAAAGAGAGTAGTAGTTTTCTCATATGTTTAGTTTAGCCTTTTATAATTTATTAATTTTAAAACTAAATTCTATCTAATTTTACCTTAACCTCTTGATAACAGGCACTATTACCCTCTTCACTAATAATGCTCGGAGTCAGGAAGTTTATACCTACGACATTAGCATAAATTAGAACGCTATCTTTACGCACTTTATCACTGTTCTTTACCACAAAATGGTGCTTTCCATGAGATGAGGAGACGAGAATTTTTTCACCATCTTTGAACCCAAGATCTGGGTGTAATACCACTCTATTATCTCTTTTAAATTGAGTGTTAAGAGAGTTATTAGCTTTTGGTGTTATAAGCCAATATTCACTAATTACTACTTCTTTTTTGCTCTTTTTTCTAGCCCGTGTAAATTGTCTTGTCTTGATAAAATCATCCTCAAACTCCTCAATAAAAATAAATTCTTCATCTTCATCTTCTCCAAAGCCATCAGAATAAGGGATCTCTTTATACGCTGGTGAGAATAGAGAATCTCCCTTTTTTTGACACTGTTTCAACCAAAAGTCTAAATAGAACTCTTCACTTTCTATATTGTCAAGATTTAATCTATTTAGTATCTCTTTAGTAAAATTATATTCACTAATGCCATAATCACAAGAAGATATTTTTCGCATAGGAGTGACAATATGATGTGCATAACTTAGACGAATATCATCTTTTTCAAAAAAGTTTTGAGCAGGGATGACAATATCAGCCAAAGCAGAGGTCTCATTCTCATACAAACCAAAATAGATCACTTTTTTTGTCTTTTTTAGCTCCTCTATCACACGACTAGAGTTTGGCATGGATGCCACAGGATTACCTCCTTGGATAAGCACCGTATCAAAATCGCCAAAAGCACTATTGACCTTTTGTATTTTTTTGCATTTTCTATTTTTAATAACAAATGGATTCTCAAATCCCAATTTTGAGTTACCCAAAAAGGCTACACCACTCCCCTCTTTGCCAAAATGTCCAAGTGTTATAGCAAGTGAATCTATAGCTTGAAATGTATGATGTCCCGTAGAGTACTTCTGTACCCCATTACCTATTAAAAATACCACTTTTTTGCGACTTATAAGCTCTAGTATTTGTCCCATCTCATTTAGATCTGTATTAATATAATCTAAAATTGGCTTGATCCTAAACTCACGAGTAAAATCATAAAAATCTTCAAACTCTGAAGCAAACTCTTTTAAAAACTCTTGATCTTCACGATCTCCCATAAAGGCAAACCGAGCCAACATAATAGCTACAAAAAAGTCTGTTCTAGGAGCTATCTGTAAGTGAATATCTGCTTTTTTGGCGATGGCTGTCCGAATAGGATCGATAACCACTATCTTTTTCCCATCTATATATGGCATCAGATGAGAAGCTGTCACGGTAATATTTTTACCCCAAACCACCACCACTTCTGCCTTGGCTATCTGCTCAGGAGGTAGTATACGATTAACCCCTCTCCCCTCAACGATACCAGCATCTCCTGATCCATCACAGAGTGTTCCTTTTGTCGTAGTACCTCCTATCTTATCAAAGAGCAGATTTGTAACCTCTTGCATCACTCCAAAGTTTCCTGAGCCTCTCCAGAGAAGCTTCTTTTCTGCTTGAAGAGATTTGGCAACAGCATCCAATGCACTCTGTAGATCCACCTCCTTACCATCGACTCTAGGGGTGGTTATACGAGGCTCTTCAAAGATATGCTTATTGAGAAGAGAGCATAGAGATCCATCACTTGTAGGATGAGCCACATCAGCTACTATCTTAGGAAAATGCTCTATATCAGTAACTATTCCACATGCATCAGGACAGTCTAGTCCACAGGCCGTTTTTATCATTATCTAAACTCCACTTTTAGTAATTCTGAGAAACTCTCTTTTGGATTCTCTATGATAATCTCTGTACGATAGGAGGAGATAAACTTCTCATCTGCTACTGACCATATCTTAGAGACTTTGTATTTAGTTGCTTTGTCGTTTATATATATAGTTTTTGATTTTATATCTTGTAGTTCATCTGTCTCCAAAAATAGAATCAATTTTGCACGGCTGAGATCTTTGATCTGAGCTAGAGGCACACCCATATTGACAAAATCTCCCTTGTTGACAAGAAGTTTATAGAGAAACTTATTATGTAATTTTATACTCTTCTTTTTGATACTATCTTTTAGCCGTTCTATACTATACAAAAGATCTAATCTCTGCTTTCTAAGCGAATCTATCTTCTCTTTGGTAGAAAAGTATTGAGTCTTTGCTGAGATATAAGAATAGAATGCTTTATCTTTTTGAGTCTTTGAAGCTGTAGCAATACCCTCAATACGCAAAGAGTAGCTCTCTTGTCTATCGAGAGACTCTTTTAGTGCGGATAGATTTGTTTGGTTGCTCTGTATCATACTTTTGATAAGCTTTAGAGCCTCTCTATCGGAGATAAGTTTTTTTTGATCCAACTTATCATCTAGTTTTATAATCAAACCATTTTTAATCTCTTTTCCCTCTAACTTTACCTTTGCTTCTGTCACCTGTGCAGAGACGGCTGATTTGAGAGTAATACTCTCATATGGCTCAACCTTGGCATAGTGAACTTTTGCAGAGAGAAGCAGTGGCATTATAAGTATCAAAAAATATTTCATCATTTATCGTATCTCTTTTTTTCTAAAGATTATAACAAGACTAATTTAACATTGCCTCATCTGCAATATCATTTGCAATCAATGAAGATATGCCTATTACAACAACGAACACCACCATAAGAGGAATAACAAAAACTATAGAAAACATGGCTACGACAGGAGAGATATTAAAGATCATCCCAAACACTATAGAGGCAACAAACCCTACACCAACAAGCACCAGTGATAGCAAAGAAATATACTTAAAGTATGCACCTGTCATAGCTTTACTCCAGTAATTGGCAGAAAACATCCCCATAACAGCAAAGAAGCCCTCTTTAAAATTAGATGCAAAGATTATATTGGCTTGAACAATAGGAAAAACATAAGAGAGTACAAAGACAACCAAAAATATCAATATAGGAAGCAGAGGAATATCTTCAACACCTCGCGTCACTATACCATTACCACTTCCCAATGATACAACAACAATAATCCCAACAAGAAACATAAGAAGTAACCATCCAAGATAAGCACCTGTTGCTGTTTTTGTATTCTCTTCAACAATATCTCCTACACGAGTCTCTTTGACACGCATCGCAAAATCTTGCATACCTCCTGCTTCATAAAAAAGCTTTCCTGCATAGATCTGAATCGCCAAGAGAAATACATTACCCAAAATAGAAAAAATAACTCCTACAGCAGGTATCAAACTCAAAAAGAGAAGAAGAAGATATATGCCCATTAGCATAAAAGCCAAACTTTTATTGAGTATAAAAAACTCCCACCCTATCCGAAATGGATTTTTGATAGGATTCTCTCTAGCTTGGTCTATAAGTCTCTGATCAATCTGTTGTTCCATAAAATAATCTACCTTAATCTTTTATACTGTTCTATAATAGAACTCGGCGTACTAGATCGTCCTTTTGCCACAATAGTTGGCATAGGCTCTTCTCTAGCAATCAATATCTCCAGCCACTTCTCTGCAATCTTGGCTATATGATCTGCCTTGTCGCGTCCGTTAATCACTTTTCTAGCCTGTCTAAAATCTTTCTCATTCTTGTTGACATACTCCCCTAGCCTCTTTCCTGAAAAAAAGCCCACAGACATACCATGTACCAAGATAAAGAGAGAGATCTTCTTATCCAAAACCTTATCAGGATCAGCCACAAAATCTATACCCAACAGATCACTATACTTTTTATAGTTATACTTGTGCGTAAGCTGTACAAACCCACGCCCATGATAGGGATAGTAGGAGAAGTGAGCTTTACGATAAGAGTCACTCAACCAAAAAGCCTCAACGACAGGCTTAAATGTATTGGCAGTCTCATGCTCTGCTGTAGCCAAAACATAAGCGATCTGCTCATCAAGAGGAAGACCATGTTTTCGGCACAACTCAATAGTAGCCTCCACAAAGGCATCCTTGCCATCACCAAAATCACCACAGAGATTATCTTGACCTTTTACATCACGACCAAGAAGAAGCCCAGCAACCATATCATCCAAAATATAATCCTGAGAGATACCCTCCGTCTCAATAAAATCCTGCAAAGCCGACTTACTAATAGGCCCAAACTCTCCATCCACATCTGATTTATAGATATGAATTTTCTTTAAAATAGTCTGAATCTCACTAGTTAGCTCCTTATCAGTAGTCAACACTGTCTTCCTCAGATCAGCAAAGGGGATACTCTCATAGTTATCAATAATCTCTTGTAGCGTCATGATTTATCCTTTTTTTTTATTATCATAATTATAGCGAAAAACCACCTCCTTTAGGTGGTGGATTATTCTACCCCAAAAGTCAAGACAATTTGACATATTTTAATGATTTATTATTTTTTTATGTTAAAATTATTACTATGGAATATCGCAGATTTTTTTTAAACAACTATAGCTATTTTTTGACTGTGGTAACACACAGACGCAAACCTATTTTGATTGAACATATAGAGTCTCTTCGTACAGCCTTCAGATTGAGCAAAACAAAATATAGCTACAGCATAGATGCCATTGTGATTTTACCCGACCATTTTCACATGGTTATAACTCCTCAAAAAGCCACCGATTACCCCAAGATTATCGCCTATATCAAAAGAAGTTTTATCTATGGTTTACCCAATGAAATCAGACAAGAGGGAAAATCAGAAATAAGCTCATACAAATATCATAGAAGACATGGGGGTATATGGCAAGAGCGTTTTTACGAACACACCATCAGAGATGAAGAAGATTGGCAATACACAATGGAATATATCAAACACAACCCCATAAGACATAATCTAGTAGAAGATTTAACAGATTGGAAATATTCATCATTCCACAAAATAATTGGCACAAAAAAACGATAAAAATCCAAAATCAAATCGGAAACCGTAGGTCGGACTGCCCTCTGTCCGACAAAAATTAGCATAAATCAAAAGCCAAATAAAGCAAAGAATATTGGAATATCAAACATCCATTTAACAATGAAATATTCCCTTCATTTTGGGCTTGTGTCGGACAGAGGGCAGTCCGACCTACCATCCAACTATTTCGGATTCAACTCAGCCTGTAAAACATCCTCTGCGAAGATAGCGTTGGCGATCTCTTTTATATCCTCTTTTGATATTTTTTCTACCAGTTTTGGAGTCTCGTATATATCCTCTAGTGGGGTGTTGTGTGTATAGCTCTCTATGATCTTTCTGAGCCAGTAGTAGTTCTCTTTTATTGAAGTCTCATATGAAGTGGAGAATTTTTTTCTGTAGATATTTAGCTCTTCGTCAGATACGAACTCTTTTTTTATCACCTCAACAGCCTTGTAGACCTCGGTGAGTAGCTCATCTTTTCGTTTTGGATCACAGGAGAAGGAGATTTGGGCTTCGGCTCGTTTTTTTTCTAATCTTCCAATACTTGCACTTACACGGATACCATAGACACCTGATTTTTCTTCTCTGATTAGCTCTCTGAGGCGTACTTTTAGGATACTTACCATTGCATCTAGTGCTAATTTTCTCTTTTTGGAGTAGCTAGTTTTACTCTTGAATGCTACTGCTATATGAGAGATGTTTTCGTTGTTATAGTTTCTGATAAATTTTTGTTTGCCTTTTAGATGCTCTATCTCTCTATCGATAAAAGTCTCGTTTCTATCTTGGGTAGGTAGGTTTCCAAAATATTTTTCTATCATTGTCTCTACCTTCTCCACTGTAGTATCACCTACAATGACAAAAGTAAAGTTGTTCATATCTGAAAATCTATCTCTATATATCTCTAGCATCTCATCTTTTGATAGCTTCTCTATACTCTCATTGGTATCAAAGAAGAGTCTAGGGTTATTTTTATTGTAGTGAAGGAGAAGCTCTTTTGAAAATTTCGTTTTTGGATTTTTGTCTGCCTGTTCTGCTCTATATTTGAGAAGCTTCTTTTTGTTTGCCTCAATAGTCTTATCGATAGTAGGTTGAGTCAACTTTAGGTAGAGGAGTTCAAACATCGTCTCTATATCTTTTTTGTTTGCAGAGCCATATATATTTTCGGTTAGTTTGGATATGCTCATAGATGCAGAGGCTCTCTTCTCTGCTAATATCTTAGAGAGATCTATGAGAGAAAAGTTACCTGCACCTGACTCAGATACGAAGCTTGTCGATTTTTTTGCTGAGTCCAAATGAGCTACATCATAGAGAGAGTCCCCTCCAAAACTAAAAGCCTGAAGAGATACTCTATCTTTCGAAAAATCACTCTGTTTAAAAGCCACTTTTATGCCATTGTCCAAAACAAACTCATAAATATCAGTTTTTTCATTATGTTTTTTTGCCACTATTTTACTACTACTTAGATTTTGATCTAAAAGATTAGTGGGGAGTTTTTCTATTTTGGTATAATCTTCTGCTTTGGCTTTTGAACACTCCATCGCTTCTAGAACATCATTTTTTGAGATAACATTTCCTGTAGTATTCACAAAAAGAACCACTCTATTTTGCATATTTAATACTTTTCTAAAAAGAGCATTGATCTCCTCTATTTTTATATCAGAGATGATCTCTTTGTGAAGCTTATATGACTCATCATAATCAACAAATATAGATTTGTTAAGAGCATAATGAACCAAAGAGGAGGATAAGCTAGAGGATCGCATATCAGAGAGTCTTTGATATGACTTCTCGTTTGAGGAGAGTTGCTGTCTCTTTACTATCTCTAAATTCTCTTTTGAGAAACCATACTTCTCAAAACTCCATATCAGAGCATATAGCTCTTTGAGAGCTGGGAGTTCATCCTCTCCTCTATAGTCTACAGCAAATCGGTATCCACCTTTTTTACTGTTTATATTGCCTGTAGTTAATCTAATAGTGGTCGCTTTTGGATTATTTTTGAGAGTCTGCTCTTGGGCTTTCATATTGAAAAGAGAGTACATCATAGACTCTATAATCCCTCTTCGCATATCCTCTTTGGTTCTCATATCCTCTAGTATATCAACATACTGTACAGATAGAGAGTTAGAGGTGACCTCTTTGTCGGTCAGCGATAGTACTCTAGTATAGTTCATATCCTCTATATCCCTAGAGGCTCTCTTATCTGTATATCTATTTTTGAGACTAGCAAAGTTCTTTTTGATTAGCTCTTCGATATTGGTAGCATTGAAATCTCCTACTGCTATAAAATGCATAAACTCTGGTCTATACCATTTTTTATAAAACTCTTTGGCTCTCTCAGTGGAGATATTTTTTATCACCTCTGTCTTGCCGATAGGCATTCTATTTACATATTTGGACTCTCCAAAAAGAAGAGGCTTGTATTGATTAAAAAGCCTCAAAGAAAAGGTATTTCTACTTCTCTCCTCTTCGAGTACAACGCCTCTCTCTTTATCAAACTCTTTTGGATTAAAACTTAGTCCATCAGCCCAATCTCTAAAAACCAAAAAGCTCTTCTTTAGGTTATCTTTTTCGAGAGGAACAGTGAGCTTATACAAGGTCTGCTCAAATCCTGTAGAGGCATTTAGATGACTACCAAACTTGACACCTATAGATTCGAGATAGTGTATCAACTCATTTTTTTTAAAATGTTTAGAGCCATTGAATGCCATATGCTCAGTAAAATGGGCGATACCCTGTTGGTCGTCATCCTCTTCTAGTGATCCAACTTTGACGAGAAGCCTAAACTCTGCTCTAGCTTTTGGTTTTGGGTTTTGCATAATAGAATATTTGAACCCATTATCAAGTTGTCCTTCAACTAGACGCTCCTCTGTAGGTAACTCTTTTGCATTAATTATAGATATAGATATTAAAAATAGTAACATGATTTTGATCATATGGTCTTTGTCCTTGATTATTTTTTGATTTTAGTGGGATTATGAGGTAGGCACAACGATAAGCCGTGTTCTGTCGTTGGGTAGTTATTTATCTAGGCGTATGGTTACCCATACGCTCAAGCGAGACACAAATGCCAACCAAATGGCTTGTGAGATTTTTACCATATGCCTCTTGCTACGGACAGGGTTTACCTAGCTGTTCATGTTGCCACAAACACTGGTGGTCTCTTACACCACCCTTTCACCTTTGACCACAAATGTGGTAGTCTACTCTCTGTTGCACTTGCCCTCAGATTACTCTGGCCATCCGTTAGATGGAGTCCTATCTCACGCGTAGCACGGACTTTCCTCTCGTAGCCGAAGCTACCAGCAACTACCTGTTGTACCTAAGACGGGATTATATCTTAATCTTCTTTTATAAACTCTTGATTTGGCTTCCAATCTATATAGACACTATCTTTAAAATCCAATCTAGGAGCTTTGATAAAGACTGACTTAAAAGGTTTATCACTAGTATTGTTGAAATAGTGAGCTTCACCTTTGGCACAGACTAGATAGTCCCCTGCTTTTAAAACTACTAATTTGCCATCTACCCAAACATCACACTGACCCTCTAGTGCCAAAAAAGACTCCTCTTGTTGGGTATGTTTGTGACAAGGGTGTGCCTCATTTGGGGTGATAACCACTATCCCCATATCTACATTGCTTGTTCCATCGGTTAGATATTTTGGGCCATGTGTCCCAAATCTATACTCATGCTCATTCTCATTGGTTAGATGCATTTTAGCTCCTATATTTAATTTGATGGAATTTTAACACAGTTTAATAAAACCACTTTAACCCAAGCTCAAACTTCTCTTGATTTCTCTTTTTGTACTCGACAAATAGAGACAAATCATCTTTTAGACTATACTGTCCAGAGAGTTCAATACCTCTCTCACGCTCTACTTGATTAAAATCCTCTTCATAGCTCCAAATAGCTGTAGAGGCAAATCTATCTATATTGAGATGAACTCCTATATTTGGTCTATATCTTAGGGGTTCATCTTCTGTATGTGCAGATAGATTGATCATAGAGTAGAGTTTTAGCCTCTCCCCTATCTCCCATGCCAACCCTACTCCACCATCGATAAAGTAATCTCTACCTCTATAATTTTGAGTCCCTATTTGGAGATTCCAAGAGAAAGGATTCTGCTCTTCAAAAGGTAGTTGCTGAGTCTTTAGCCTTTGGATTCGAATTAGATCTAGTGATTCCAAATCCAATTTATCAGAGCTGATATTTAACCTACTCTCCAAAAGAACCATCTCATCTCCACCAAAGCTATTAAATCCATCTCTCTCGATAGAAAAAGGAGCATAATGAAATCCCAAAGATTCACTCTGTTGCTCTCGAAGGATACTAACCCCTAAATGACTCAATCTATTACTCTTAGTAATCTCCATTTTTTCACTGATTTTAGATACTCTCTTTTTTGCCATGGGGAGTCTAAAACGATTTAGAATCAATGCACGACTAAAAGCCTCATCCTCTTTGGATATAGACTCTTTTTCATCTTGTGATATACGATATTTGTGATAAGCAATTACAAAATCCAAAATCTTTGCCTGTTGATCAGGATCAACTCCTCTATCTGTCGGAACTGATTTTAGTTCTCGATCAATCATCTCCTCTATAATATCCTGCTCTACTAAGCTATCAAATCTCTTGAAATGGGCATAGATCTTCTGCTGTTTTGAGGGAATATAGGTGATGGTATCAACCAATGAGATGTTATTCTCCTCTCCTATCTCTTGCAGTTTATAAAAGCTCTCCATAGGTGCATACCAAGTTTTGGCATGATCTATAAACTGATGATTATAGACAAGCTCCAAGAGTTCAGAGACTCTATATCCACAGTTTCGATTGAGAAAAAAGTATTGAAATTTTTTGCCCATAAGCTCCCAAATGTGTAGTAAAAATAGAGTTTTCTGCTCCTCTGAGGTATTTAATCGATACTCCCACATATCTCTAAACTCCTGATTTGAGTAGGTTATATCTTGATTGTAGAAGTATTTATCGGTATAGGCAGCATCATATCCACCAACAAGACCATTGTAGATATAGCTTGGCATAGAGTATTGAGGAGGAAGCAAAGCACCATAACTGATCGTAGTATCAAAAAGATTCTCATCTCTATTTTTGGATCGATTTATCTTGATAAAAGAGTGTCCAAAAGCAGAAGCAGGATTGCCTAGGTATCCACTGACAAATATCAAGCTAACCGAGTCTACGCCCTGTAAAAGTTCCCAATTTATAAGCTTTTTACAGTTAGAATTTACTATTTTATAATCGGGAAAATCTATCTTTTGGGAGAGCCAATAGTATCTAGCAGGGTAGCGACACTGTGGATGGGTAGTATTGTTTGTATCAGGAAAAAATGGATTCTTATAACCCTCTAGTGTAGCTATTAGCTCTTTTTTAGGGGAGTATTCTCCCTTATTAGACAAAAAAAAGCTCTTATCTTTTATATAACTCTTCTCTTTTGCTTGATCATAATGTAAAAGCCTCAGCCAAGTGGGATCAGAAGCTATACTCTCTATAGTCTTATCAGAGATATCTCCTGCCACCAATAAAAGAGAGCTTATAAATAGTAAAATAACTGTTTTTATAAAAAGCATAAAAGAGAGATACACTACAGAGATTTTGACTCTCTATAGTGTATAGAAGCGTTTAGATAGTTACGATATTATAAAGTTTTTCAACTTTTTTTGCTTTGTTTAGAGATGCATACTCTTCACTTGCTACAACTTTAGCAAACTCTGCTCTAATAGTTGCAATATCTTTATCTGTCATAGTTGCAAGAGTTGTCACATAACTACCCTCTCCACTAGCGATCTCTGTCTCAAGATTATCATAACTCTTTCCAATAAAAGCAGCAACTTTTGCTTTGCCACCTTTACAGCTATTTGCTGAAGAGAGGTTTGAAGATACGGCTGTTGTACCTAAATCCCAAATAACATTTGATACAGTAGCACCAATTGGGGAACTTTTGAAGATCATTGCACCAATTCCACACTCTTTATATATGTCACCAAAAGAACGATCACCAGCTTGAGCTTGTGAGCTTAGAAGAAGTGTTAATAGTATTGCTGTTAAAGTTAAGTTTTTTTTCATTGTTTTTTGTCCTTTTATATTTATGTTAAAAATATTATACCTTACTTAAGGCTATAAAACCTTAATATTTTATAGTTTATATTTATCAGGAACATTGTATCCTATTACACAACTACTGTTTTTATAACTATCAAGATAATCAATTTGACAGTTACCATCAGAACTGGCTTGTCGTCCATAGGTTGCACAAGTTACGCTATTTTTTTCAACACTAAAGATCATATTACTAGCATAAGGGACAATCTGCTCTACCACAACTTGAAATTTTGCTGATTTACAAACATCAGGATCAGTATTATATTCAATAATAATTACATCACGCTCTTTTAAATCACTTTTTGTACTTTTCCCATCTGAACCCGTTCCACAACCTATAAGTAACATAGATGCCAAAATTAGTCCCAATCCCCACCTGTATTTCATTTTTCTCATTATATATCCTTTTCTTTGAATAGATGTATTATAAGAATAAAAACTTTAGCAAACATAAAAAAGAGTATAATAACATATAAAATAACAAAGTATCACCAAATATAATATATACTTATTATTATAATAAGTATATAATTTTCTATACCCCTGGAGCTCTCCACATTGAGCTAACTAAGCCTCTATCTACTAGCTCTAATTGAGCCTTATATATCTCTTGCCACTGCTCTTTGATCTCTTGATACTGTTGATGATTTTGCATATTTGGCTCTAGCTCTCTCTCCCACTGTACTAGCTCTTTTGAAGCCTCTGCTACAGAGCTATAGATACC
>Ga0256827_10001916_pt1 | contig 13443 bp, 10 predicted proteins | sample CV84metaG_FD_185977 | JGI IMG/M metagenome (GOLD analysis project Ga0256827, IMG submission 185977) | Hydrothermal vent microbial communities from East Pacific Rise, Pacific Ocean - CV84 | ecosystem: Environmental > Aquatic > Marine > Hydrothermal vents | place: Pacific Ocean: East Pacific Rise... | reverse complement strand
AATATAAGAGCATAGGAAGATAAATTTTATTTTAATAAACCTCATTTATTATATTTAAATAAATGAGGTCATTCTTTAATAAAACAATAGGGTCAATTAAAATGCATAAGCACCTATGTCTTCAAACACAGAACCAGTAACAGGTTTAAGAAAATCTTCTGAAGAAGGAGTAGTGCTCATAAAGTGTATAGTACCACTTATTTGCCATGAGTTATTTATATTTTCTCCATAATCTTTTTGTGCTATTTTATTATTAAAAGCAATATTATTTTTAATGATATTGCCAATACCATCATATGTAACAAATCCTTTTCCTCCATTATTCCACGCTGTATTATTTAAAAATTTAGCATTATAATTAGTTGATTCACTAATATCTATTCCTGAAGAATAATTATTCCATACGAGGTTAAAGGATGCTGTATTATTTCTACTGTTCTTTCCTCCAGTTTTGATTCCTTTACCGTTTCCTTTACCTGCCTTACTTCCATCTGAAAGCATACCATTGCTATATGACTTATTGTATCTCATTAATGTATTGTTAGATCCCCAACAATCTATACCATCATCAGAGTTATTATAAACAGTATTATTTTCGATAATAGCACTTTGACAATTACTTGTACTTATCCCATCTGCATTATCTCCGTTATCATAGTTCCATTTATTTATACCTAACCCATAATCTGAATTGTGATGAACAATATTATTACGTATACTAACACCGGTTACAGAGGAAGCATTAATACCTGAAAGACCATTATGATGGATAATACAACCTTCAACAGTCACATGATTTGCATTTATATAAATACCTTTTTCTGGCATATTGCGAATTTCTATTTTTCTAAACTTAATATAATCACCACTTAATTGTATTGAACCGTATTTTCTTTCTTCATTTATATATGGACTAAGAGATGATCCTTCAATAATAGCTTTTTCACCAGGGTAACTTTCAATGATGATAGGATTAGATGCTGTTCCATCTTTACTTATTGTAACTCTTTTCAGACCGTTCATAGAGAGTGAATACGTTCCTCCCTTTAGAAAAAGTGTATCACCTGCTTTTAATTTTGAAAGAGCGGTGGCTAAACTACAAGGTATTGCGTTTGTACAACTATTGTTCTTCCCATTTGTAGAAACAAATATGCTTCCTTTGTTTAATGATGTAGATCTTATTGCTTTTGCACCAATGGAGCCTGTAGAAACCGGTTCAGTAAATTCTACTGCTAATGTTCTAAAAGTTTTATCAATACTTGTAATAGAAGTACCATCTTTATTTTCAGAAATTATTTTATAATGATAAAGTGTATTTGTTTCTAAATGTGTTAATGTGATAGAGTGATCAGATATGTACTCTTCGTCTTTGGTAGTGTATTCACCATAGTTAGTATCGATCCCATACTTGATCTGCCCAGTTGTATAATCATCTGTAGCCCATTTTATTGTTACAGAATTTGTGTTGATATTTGTTACCTGAATGTTATTTATATTTAATGCTGTTTCTGCATTTTCATCTATGACTTTAATAAACTTATTAGATGCTTGTATTCCACGTTTTGTTACAACTTTTCCATCAGAAGGATGAACCCATGCACTAATAGTCTCTCCTACTATCTCTCCAGGTATTTCAAATGTTTTACTTGTCCCTCTTTGAAGTTCTTTTGTTGGTGTTGTCCATGCGATGATTGAATCACCTTCAGGATCACCATCTATATCGCTATAGTTGTAGTTTAATGTGAGGATATTGCCTACTTTTGGTATTCCTACAATTTTTACATTGCTTACTTGAGGTAAGTGATTTAAAGTAGAGGGTGAAGTTTGATCTATATTTGATAATTCAGTTGTTTTGGCTGTACTGCCTCCAGAACAACCTGCTAAGAGTATAGAAAGGACACTTATACTTAGATATTTATATGCGATATGCATCTTATTATTTCCTTGAATTGTATTTTATTGCTTTAGTGAATTCAATGTCATAAATGATGGAATTGCATATGTCTGCATATATATTTATCTGTACATATATTTATTAGAATAATATAATAAGTTGCAACCCAGCCATCTCTTCTATTGGAGACCCGTAGCTTTCCGTCCTTACTTCACAGTAAGTTTGGCACTGACAGAATTATACATGAATTATATTACCTAAGTGTTACTTAGTATATTCTTTAATATAGTATATATGAATAGATAAGTAATAATTTAATTGCAGATAGTATATATATAATATCTGATATAATAAAATGGATATAGAGATAGGAAAAAGAATGAAAAAAAAGATAAAGTATCTGATTATCGGATCAGCTGCTACAGATGATCCCAAGACACATGGCGGGGTGACTATACTTGTTAGGCAATTACTAACTTATTTTAATGAAAAAAATAAAGATTATATTTTTATACAAGCAAAAAAATTTAATGTTGGTAAATTATCTGTATTATTTAATTATTTATATATAGTTTATAAAACACTTATAAATATAAATAAGGTTGATATTATTATGATAAATGTAACTAAAAATACTGCTTATTATGTTGCTCCTATTATTTTGGTTATAGCAAAAATATTTAATAAAAAGTTTGTATTTCGTAAATTTGCAGGAAATTGTATAGAGGTTTATCAAGCTGCTAATTCCTGGAAACAAAAATTAATGGATTATCTTGTAAAGAATGCAGATATTATGTTTTTTGAACCTAAATACCTGGTAGAATATTTTAGTAAAAAAAGAAAGAAAGTATTTTGGTTTCCAAATGTACGTATACAACCTCAACATATTCGAGATCTAAATAGAAAATATGAAAAAAAATTTGTATTCTTGGGACAAATAAGAACAGCAAAAGGAGTAGATGAACTTATAGAAGCATTTAAAGGGTTATCTTTTGAATATCAATTAGATCTTTATGGTGACTTATATGATAAAAAATATACAGAGCAATATTTTGATACTTATGAAAATATAACATATAGAGGGTATCTTAATAATAAAGTAGTTTATGAGACTTTATCCCAATATGATGTATTGGTGCTTCCTTCCTATATGGAAGGGTATCCTGGAGTACTATTAGAAGCTTTTGCTATCGGTCTACCAGTTATTGCAACAAATTTACCAAGTATTAAAGAAATGGTTGATGATACCAATGGAGTCCTTATTGAGGCAAAGACGGTAAAACCGTTAATTGCTGCTGTAAAACATTTTGATCAAGAAAACTATATAAACTATTCTGATGCTGCATTAAAAAGATTTAAGGCGTTTGAATATGAAAGTACATACCAGAGGATAATAGATATTTGTGAGAAAGATATATAATAATTTGATATAATTATTATAAGTATTAGTTCTTAAAATGAAAGTAGGTTAAAGATGGACATAGATAGTTTATTGCATCAGTATCAAATAACTTATTATAAGTTACCAAATAGTGTGAAAAAATTCATAGGTACGATTTATGGAAATATACCATTGTCTGTAAGATTTGGTGAGTATTATAATATACATAAAAAGATTTTGTTTGATTTTGAAAATGGATCAGAGCAGTATAAATTAGATTTTCAATATATTAAGACATTTGAAACACTTCAGTTTGCCTATGATCATATTCCTTATTATCAAAATCTTTTTCAAAAGTATGATTTTAAAATAGAGAATTTCAAAGATCTGACAGATATTGAAAAGATTCCATTTCTTACAAAAGAGATTATTCAAAAAGAACTTTCTAATTTATATACAGACAAGGTTGATAAAGTATCAGTATATCATACAGGAGGTAGTAGTGCTTCACCTATGAAATTATATACATCCCGTTCTGTGTCCCGTGCAAAAGAAAAGATATATACAAATTATACTTTTGAAAAGATTGGATATAACTATCGAGATAGTGCTATTTCTATGTCTGCAAGAGGAAAAGCAGATGAAAGTAAGCAATTGTATTGGGAATATCAAATGGTTGATAATTATTTACTTGTGTCGGTTAATCACTTAAAAAAAGAGTATGTTCCTTTAATTTATAATGAAATATTGAAGTTTAAACCTAAAATATTTTATGGTTTTCCAAGTGCGATTAGTCTGTTTGTAAAAACATGTAAAAATTTAGGAATAACAACGATTGATAATATTCAAGGAGTTGTACTTACATCAGAGTCAATTTCACATGAACAAATAGATCTTATTAAAGATTTTTTTAAAGCACCCGTGTTATCTCACTATGGACATACAGAACGTGTAATTGCCGGATATCGTATTGATAAGGGGCTATACCATTTCTATAATTCCTATGGATTAACAAGAGTAGTAGATGATGAAATTATTGGTACATCTTTTGATAATCTTGTAATGCCCCTCATTAATTATAGGACAAAGGATTATATTGATGGTGAAGTAGAGTTATTTGAGAAAACTGATATTATGAGAAGTGCTGAAAATATTCAAGGAAGAATACAAGAATTTGTAGTTACTAAAGATAAGAGTGTCATTCCCATTTTATCTATAGGTGCAGGACATTTTGATTCTTATTCTCATGTGGATCAAACACAATTCTATCAAGATACACCAGGTAAAATGGTTGTGAGGATCAAAACGGATCATCCTGAACTTGTAGAGAAAGAACGAATGATTCAACAAATGCAAAAACAAGTAAAAAATACAATTGATTTTGAAATTGAATTTGTTGCTAACATTGAAAATACATCTCGAAGAAAAAGAGTCTTATGTATTCAAAAGTTAGATATTGAACATTATCGAAAAGGAGATAGAAGTATCCAAAACGTTGATAATTATGAGTAATTATATAAGATTATGGCATACAGTTAAATATTTAAAATTTAAACAAATTTATTTTAGAATTTATTATTTACTAAGATCTAAATTAAGAAAAATATTTTATCTCAAGTCAAAAATATGGATAGATAAAAAGGGAACTTCTCTCTATTTTATAGAAGGAATTTTTCCTGTAAGTAGATTTTATAGTAAAAAAAATAAATTTAAATTTTTAAATCATAGCATAGATTTTCAAAGTAAAATAGATTGGAATTATAATAAATATGGGAAATTATGGACATACAATTTAAATTATTTTGATTATTTAAACCAAGAAGATATGGATAAAGAAGAAGGGTTGTTTCTTATCAACGAGTATATCAGTAATATAGAAGATAATATTTATGATGGACTTGATCCTTTTCCTATATCATTACGTGGTATTAATTGGATAAAATTTTTAACTAAACATTATATATATGAATCATATATTGATGAATCCCTTTATGCTCAATATATGATTTTACTTGATAAGTTAGAATATCATCTTTTAGGGAATCATCTTTTAGAAAATGCTTTTAGTCTCTTATTTGGAGGCTATTATTTTAATGATAATATATTATTGACAAAAGCAAATAAGATTTTATCTGAGGAACTTGACGAACAAATATTAGATGATGGTAGTCATTATGAATTAAGTCCAATGTATCATCAAATAATGCTATATAGAATATTGGATTGTATTAATTTAATGCAAAATAATACAATTTATGATCAAAGACTTTTTAATCTATTAACCAAGAAAGCATCAATAATGCTTTCTTGGTTAGAATATATGACTTTCAATAATGGTGATATCCCTTTACTTAATGATAGTGCCAAAGTAGTTGCACCTGATTCCAAACAGCTTTTTAATTATGCCTCTAAACTTAATATTATAAAAAAAGATCAATTACCGTTAAAGGAGAGTGGTTATCGTAGTATTACAAAAAGTACATACGAATGTATTGTAGACGTTGGAAATATAGGTCCGGATTATATTCCCGGGCATGCCCATGCAGATACATTTCATTTTATTCTCTATTATAATAATGAACCGTTTATTGTTGATACAGGTACATCAACATATGAATCAAATGATAGAAGAGAAATAGAAAGATCTACATATGCACATAATACTGTAGTAGTTAATAAGACAAATCAAAGTAACGTATGGGGTGCCTTTAGAGTAGCTAAAAGAGCAAAAATTATTCAATTGAACGAAACAGAGCAAAAAATACAAGCTGTTCATGATGGCTATAGAGACCTTGGTATATTTCATGAACGTACTTTTCTTTTTTATGATGATGAACTTATAATCCAGGATAGATTAAATAAGCCTAGTGAAAAAAGTACTGCATATATACATTTTCATCCAAATGTAACACTTAAAATAAAAGATAGTGTGGTTTTTACTGATCATGTGAGTATATATTTTGAAAATATGAAAAATATTGAAATAAAAGAGTATTTATATAGTGATGAGTTTAACTTATTGCAAAAAGCATTTTATATAGAAATAAGCTTTAATACGAGTTTATCTACTAAAATATCATTAAAAAAGAAGAGTAGTCTAGATGAAAACAATTAATTTTTTAACTTCACATTTTCTACCTGAAAATACTGCATGTACCAATAGGGTAGTAGCCTATATTAAAGAATTGGAAAAAATTTATAAGATCAATGTGATCTGTTTAAGTGAAAAAGGTGCTACACCAGATAGAGATATATGGAAATATAGTAAAAATATTACAGTATATTATGTAGAACAGTATAGTTTTGATGGTACTAATTTTATTAAAAGAGCATTTAAGGAAATTCAGTATATAGGTCAATTAATAAATGTATCAAAAAAACTTCATTGTGATGTGACCATTGCTACAGCACCATATATGTTTATGATCCCATTAGTAGGTTTTAGGCTAAAAGGAAAAAAAATATTAGATATACGTGATCTTGTATGGGAATATTTAGAAGAACAGAATCTATTTAAAAAGTTCATTAAAAAAATATTGACTATTATAATGAAAGAAGGAATTAAACGATTTGATCATATTACTGTTACAAATGAATATGAAAAAAATGTATTAGTTGAAAATTACGGTGTGAATAAAGTAATGGTATTACCAAATGGGATAGATAAAAAACGTTATGAGCAATTAAGCCAATTGACCTTTAGTAAATTTGAAAAAGATGTCGTGACGTATGTAGGGAATATTGGTTTAGCACAAAATCTTAAAACATTTATAGACGCTGCATTTTTGTTACCAAATATCTCTTTTATTGTGATTGGAAGTGGTATAGAAGCAAAGAAAATCAAAAATTATACTAAAGAAAAATCAGTAGAAAATGTAATATTTACAGGTAAACTTCAGTGGGAAGAGTTAGAAAAATATTACCAAAGATCTTCAATACTTTATGCACAATTAGATGAAAAATATATTTCAGCAATGCCTTCTAAACTTTATGAATATGCTTCGGTTGGATTGCCTATTGTTTATGGAGGAAAAGGACAAGCAATAGACTTTGTTAAAAAACTTGAAAATACAAAAGTGGTAGCTCCTAATGATCCTATAAAATTAGCAAATGCTATTAAATCTCTTAGAGATATAAAACAAGTTTCAATTAAAAATAGAGAGTTGATTTATAAACACTTTTTAAGAGAAGGTGTGGGTAAAAAAATGAATAGTATTGTAAATAAAATAATAGAGGTATAACAATGAATATATTAATTACAGGTGGAAGTGGATTTATTGGAACAAGATTAATTGATAATCTTTTAAAAGAAAAGCATACAGTTAAAATATATGACAAAACAATAAGTCAAAAATATCCGGATTTGATGATTCAGGCAGATGTAAGAGATCAAAAAGCACTAATAGAAGCTTCTAAAAATATAGATGTGATATATAATTTAGCAGCAGAACATGCAGATGATGTAACACCGTTATCACTTTATGCGGATGTAAATATAAGTGGAGCAAAAAATGTTGTGATTGCAGCAGAAAAAAATGATATAAAAAAAATAATTTTCACAAGCTCTGTTGCAATATATGGATTGAATAGAGGAACTCCTAATGAGACAATGACTGCACAACCATTTAATGAGTATGGACGTACTAAATATGAAGCGGAAAAGGTACTTCTTCAATGGATAGAAAAAGATGAAAATAAAACTTTAGTAATGTTAAGACCATCGGTTATTTTCGGTGAAAGAAATAGAGGTAATGTCTATAATCTTATCAAGCAAATAGCAAGTGGTAAATTTTTAATGGTAGGCAGTGGTGAGAATCATAAGTCTATGGCTTATGTTGGGAATATAGCATCTTTTTTAGCATTACAAACAACGACAGATAAAGGTGTATCTATCTATAATTTTGCAGATAAACCGGATCTTAGTTCAAATGAGATCGTACATATAGTAAAAGATGAACTAGGTATTAAAAAAAGTACACCAAGAGCTCCTTATTTCATTGGATTACTTGGTGGATATATATTTGATAGTATAGCTAAAGTTACAGGTAAAAAATTTCCTGTAAGTTCGATACGTATTAAAAAGTTTTGTGCAGAGACGACTGTGAATACAGATAAACTACAAAAAAGTGGATTTAAACCACCTTACAGTTTGGAAGAGGGATTAAGAAATATGATCCAATATGAATTTAAAGATCGTAATTAGAACTATTCCCATACTTTTTGGATAATTTTATTAATAAAAGATTTCATTTTATAAAAAAGATATCCAAAATGCTCTTTTAAATAAGAGAGTAACCCATATTTTTCTAAGATGCCGTACGCAATATAATTGTATGGTATTTTTATTACTTCACTTATTGCAAATATAAGTGCATTTTTTTCAAGAAAGAAGGTATTTTTATTCCACCATTTTGCATTTGAACTTACAATAGTATATGTTAAATCATCTTTTTTATAATTAACTATAAAGTCAACAAGTATTTGAATTCTTCGTGAATGTGGCGGATCGGTTATAAATATAACACTGTGTAACTTGTGCTTAAGTAGGTAGTACTTAACCAATCGAATCTCATTATAGGTATTTGTAGAATGATGTAAATATATAATATTCTTATCTGCTAAACCATGTTTAATAAAAAAAGTTTTTTTATTGTATCGTCTTTTGTAGTTTTTTATATCATCAGTATAAACTCGAGGTCCGGTATATATGAGTTTACCGGAATTACTATATCCTTTTTTATAAAGTTCTAATGTCTTTTCAATACGTTCTTCTTCTCCTCCCCCTAAATAAACAAGAATATCAGATTGTTTTGCTTCTTGCGTAACATCTAAAAAATTTCCTAGATTAAAAAAGAGAATTAAAGAAAATAAAATAAACCATTTCATATTTTGAATTTATGCCTTTATTTTTTAATTAAATATAGTAAAAATTGTATTTATATATACTTAATAAATATAGTTTAATCTATATTAATGATGAAGTACTTTATGCTATAATATCTCATGTTTTATATGAGCTAATTGACTCTATAACTAATTAAGACAAGGATTTATATTTAATGTTTCATATAGCTGATTGGTATAATAACTATCAAACTCCTTCTGTATTAATGATTGATGATCTTAGCGATGCTTATATAGATGTTTATGATGAATCATATAAAAATGATTGGGGTTACTTATGCCAGGAGAAGGAGGGTATATATCATTTTCTAAAAAATGGTTTGTTAGCAGAGTTTCCTGAAATAAAAATCACTTTTTTTGTACCATATGAAAGACATAATGTTATTAATCCTAATTCAGAATATAAATATTATAAATTTGCCGTAGGAGAAAGAAAAGAGTTTAACTCTTTTTTATCTATGTTAGAAGAGCAGGGCCATGAAATAGCTCATCACGGTTCTAATCATGGTAAATATATTGATATAAATAAAGTTTCAACCGTGAAGAATTTTAAACATGAATGGGAGCTTTTTGATAATATAAAAGAGGGTGTAGAAATTACAATGAAAGGTATTGAAACTTTTAAAAGCAATGTCAATATAGATATAGTTGGCGGTAAGTTCTGTGGTTATATGCAAAAAGAAAACTCATTAGAGATCATTGATAGATGTAAATTTTTATATTGGTGTGTTGGTATTAATTATATAAATAAGGATTATGCATTTAAGTTTTTTGGAAAACAAGATATTATCTCATTCCCCACAAATTTTGCGGGGAATGAGTTTGTAAGATTGATATATAAAACCGGTGTTCCCAAAAGAGATAGAAAAAAAATATTTTTACAGTTCTTACAACCATTATATAATTTTTTTCAATATAAAAAATTGAAAAAACTTTATCATAACAAGGAAATCATAAGTATACAAGAACATATTTCTCCATCTACTGCAGCTGGAACGGTACAATCAGCAAATATTGTTTCAGACCAAGTAAGTTTGAGAAAAATATATCATTTTTTACAGAAAAGATCGATCTGGTATGCAACTTCTAAAGATATAGCAAAATATTTTTATGTGAAAGAAAATACTAAATTGTATAGAAAAAAAACTCAACTTATTATAGATTTTAAAAATATTAAAAATATTAAAAATACAAAAATATCGATTATTTCAGATCAATCATTTACTTTAAAAAATAAAACAGGTGTCTATCCTTCTTTTTGGAATAATCAAAGTAATGTAGCAACTGTTGATATTTTGAATGAAGAGAATACTTTTGAGATCATCCTTAAGGGTAATCAATGAATAGAAAAAGAGTAATGTTCTTTTTACCACTTATGACAAGTGGCGGTGCAGAACGAGTAAGTATCAATATATTAAATCAATTGGATCGAAATATATATGAGATACATTTAGTGTTAGGAACACTTTCCGGCGATGCTATACATATATTACCTAAGGATGTTGAAGTATATGATCTTAAAACACCTAGAACAATGTTTACTGCTTTTAAATTAAGAAAGTTAATTAATCAGATCAAGCCTTATGTAATATTCTCTTCTTTAAATCGTGCACATATTGCTTTATATTTTGCAATGATAGGGATGAAAGAGAAGCCTAAAAGAGTATATAGGATACCAAGTTCACCCAAATTAACATTCCAATATAATGAAATGGGTAGTATATTTGTTCTTTTATTGAAACATACTTTAAAAAATGCTGATCAAATTATCGCACAAACACCGGAAATGAAAGATGAGATAGAAAAGTACTATTCAGTAAAGAGAAATAAAATAAAAGTTTATATAAACCCTATTGATACAGTATTAATTGATGAAAGTATTCATGAACCTATGGATATTTTTGAAAAATACCATATTAATGTTGTTGCTTCAGGGCGTCTTCGTAAAGAGAAGGGGTTTGATACTTTAATAAGAGCTTTTAAAATAGTATATGAAAATAATAAAAACTTTAGATTATTTATTATTGGTGCTGATTATGATGGAGAGCAAAAAGAGTATGAAACATTAAGAAGAGAACTTGGATTGGAGAATATAGTGTATTTTTTAGGATTTCAAAAAAATCCTTATAAGTTTTATTGGAATAGTGATCTCTTTGTACTTTCATCAAGAAGAGAAGGATTGCCAAATACAGTATTAGAGAACTTATATCTTAATAAGCCTGTTATTGGAACAAGATGTATACCTTTTATGAGTACACTTATTAAAGAGGGTATTAATGGTTTTTTGGTTGATGTTGATGAGTATAAAAAACTGGCACAAGCTATACTTAAATTTAAAGATATTGAAAATAATGTTCCCTTTTTAGATCAAAGTTTTCTCAAAAAGAAAGATATTTTTGAACAGTTAGAAAGTAGTATTAGTAAGGAGTAAGAATGACATTTTTTTTAAGAGTAATAGTTGTTTCTGTAATTTTCTTTTCATATATGATATCTGCAAATTCAGATATCTCTACAAATATAGTATCTTTAAAATATTGGTATAAAAATAAAAGTGTTGTTTATGATCTTAATCAAACAGCAGATAAAGAATCTGGTTCATTAAAGTTTTTAGATGACAAAAACAGTACAGCAGCACGACCTTATCCCAAATATGCTATCCCTGTCAAAGCTGGAGATATTTATACGATAAGTGGAAAAATCAGATCAGATGCTTATCCATTATCTGCATTGAAAATTTATGGTATTTTAACAAAAAATATAGAAAAATTTGGAAAACAATTACCAAGTATGTATATCTCAAATTCTAAAGTAAATATATGGGAAAACTTTACATTTATCATTAAAGTACCTGATAATAGTCAAGATAGTAAACTTTATTTTGGATTTAGCAAAGAAAATAGGATTGGACATGGAAATATATGGATAGATGAAATTACATTAAAAAAAGGACTTATACTTTCGGAAAGGGCAAAGAAAAAAAGCTTTCATAGTCCACAAATAAGAATTGATAAATTAGGTAATATTAAAGTACATGGAAAAGCATTTTTCCCAATAATGATATATAGTGATAAAAATAGAGATTGGAGTATTTATAAAAAACAGGGTTTCAATACTATCGCTTGGGGACGTTCAATCAATGCCATGAAAAGAGCAAAAAAAGTAAAAATGTTGTTAAATATTGATGTTGCACAATATATTTCATTTCCTTTTTTAAATCAAAAGCCAGATAGGACATTGGCACACTTAGTTTCAGATATGCTAGATATTAAAGATGCAGGCTTGATGGATAGAATACTTTTTTACTATTGGGATAATGAATTTTATGGGTATGATCCTGAAATAGATCAAGTTGTAAATATAATTAATAGAATTGATAGAATTGATAATATTCAAATCCACCCTCATTATATGTTATCTGGACATTATCCTCTTGCAAGAAAGTATCATAAAATTATGAATCTACAAGGTGTATATGCCGCACGGGATATAACCGGTGAAGCATTAATTTATAATTTAAAGGTTTTAGATCATACAGAAAATCAGAATCTTCCTGTGGTCATAGGACAATTTAATGTGGGCATCAATAAAAAGTTAAGAGCTTTAGTATTTTCTGGTATTGCTCAAGGTATGAAGGGATTTGGGTATTGGAGAGATAATATTGATAAAATAGATAAAAAAGGAAGAGACAGGGATGTGACAAGGCAAGCATGGTGGGATGATCTACCTAATATTAGTGCAGAAATCAATATAATGTTAAAAACAGGTCTTTTGCAAGCTTCACATCTGAGCAAGTTTCAAGTAGAAACAGATAAACCTATAGATAAAATAATTGTAGGTACAAGATTATTAAAGGATGAAGGATATATTATTGTCGGAAATGTAACAGATAAGAAACAAAAAGTAATCTTTACTTTAAAAAATTTACCTTATAAAGTTAAGAATGTTGTGAATTATTTTAAAGCCCATCCTTCTAAGAGTAAATATGATAATACGGTAATCAGTAAAGTAATAAAAGATAATAAGATTGAGATCATACTCCCTTCATATGGATCAAGAGTGATTCTCTTAAAAAAGTAGTTTATAATTAAGCGACTTATTGATTAAGAAGAGAGTATAATAGAATATGAACTTATACATGTTACCTAGTATTTTTTTACTGACAATTATTATTATTTTTTTACTGATTCGATATAGTAAAAAATTAAGTTTGATTGATATACCAAATGAAAGAAGTATGCATAAAATGTTGATACCAAGAGGTGCA
>Ga0256827_10001915_pt1 | contig 13443 bp, 10 predicted proteins | sample CV84metaG_FD_185977 | JGI IMG/M metagenome (GOLD analysis project Ga0256827, IMG submission 185977) | Hydrothermal vent microbial communities from East Pacific Rise, Pacific Ocean - CV84 | ecosystem: Environmental > Aquatic > Marine > Hydrothermal vents | place: Pacific Ocean: East Pacific Rise... | reverse complement strand
ACCAATAATTAAAAAACTTATTGATTCACTTAATATAATTTATGATGAAGAGATAGATCATGTCTATAAGGGTGATAAGTGGTTTAAGTATTTATGTCATGAAAAAGGCTTGGATGAAAGTATCTACTTTGAAATACTTGAACGATATAAACTACTTTCCAAACATAGACCACACATAAATGTAAATGCAAGAAAAGAGGCGGGGTTTACCTGTAGTGAAATAAAAAAACTTGGTGCAAAAGCTTGTGATAACTAATTTTTTTGAAAAAATGATGTTCTCTCCTAAGTTGTACCACTATTTAGTTATTGTATTACTATCTCCTCTCTCTCTTATTTATGGTATTAGTATGTTACTTAGACGGCTAATAACTCAAAAAAAAGATTTTAACATACCTATTGTCTCTGTAGGAAACATCATAGTTGGTGGAGCAGGTAAAACGCCTTTTGTTATAGCTTTGGCTTCAAAATATAAGGATGTAACTATTATTTCAAGAGGGTATGGTAGAGAGAGTAAGGGTTTGATAGAAGTGAGTAGAAAAGGTGAAATAGTTACAACAGTAGAGCAGAGTGGAGATGAACCGATGCTTATGGCAATGTCACTGCCAAATGCTTCTGTTATAGTAAGTGAAGATAGGCATAAAGCAATAGAGTTGGCAAAGAGGCAGGGGGCTAAACTCATTATTTTAGATGATGGATTTAACCGAGTAGAGATAAAAAAATTTGAAATACTTTTAGAGCCTGAAGCAGTCAAAAATTATTTACCATTTCCTGCTGGTGCTTTCAGAGAGTTTTGGTTTAGTAGTAACTATGCAGATATTAAACTTAAAGAGGGAAAAGATTTTGTAAGAGAGGTAAGTTTTGAAAACCTTACAGAGAGGATGGTTTTAGTAACAGCCATTGCCAACCCTGAAAGGTTAGATAAATATCTTCCTACTAATATTGTAAAAAAGATATATTTGGAAGATCATGCCTATTTTGATGAGTTAATGTTAAGAGATATTTTAGCTAATAACAGTGCAACTTCACTCCTTTGTACTTCAAAAGACAGAGTAAAGATGTCAGGCTTTAAGTTGCCTATCTCAGAAATGAAGTTAAAATTAGATATTAAAGATGAAATATTTATAGAAATAGATGAATATGTTAAAAAGATAAGAGTTAAATAAGGAAAAAGTTAAAATGAAAAATAAAATTGATGTTGTAAAAACACTTCTTGAAGCCCTACCATTTATTAAAAAATTTGCAAATGAGAAAATAGTCATTAAGTATGGTGGTTCTGCACAGACTAGCAATTCACTTAAGGAGCAGTTTGCACAAGATATTGTGATGTTGCATCTTGTTGGTATGAAGCCAATTATTGTACATGGTGGAGGTAAAAGCATTACTGATCTTTTGGCAGAGCTTGGTGTAGAGACAAAATTTGTAGATGGACAGCGTGTGACAAGCAGAGAAGTTATGCGTATCGCTGAAATGGTACTTAGTGGAGAGATAAATAAAGAGATTGTATCTTTACTAAATAACCATGGAGGAAATGCCATAGGTATTTCAGGTAAAGATGCAAAATTCCTTGAAGCACGTCCAAAAGATTTTGAAAACTTTGGATACACGGGTATTATAGAAAATGTAAATCCAGGGATTGTAAATAACATTATTGAAGATGGTTTTGTTCCTGTTATTGCACCCATAGCATCAAGTGGTACGGTTGGACACCCAGGGTTCAATATAAATGCTGACCTCGCTGCTTCTCAGATTGCTGTTGCTTTGGAAGCTAGAAAAATACTATTTTTAACAGATACATCTGGTGTACTAGATAAAGATATGAAGCTTATTACTAATCTAAGCATAGAGAAGACAGAAGAGTTGAAAAAAGATGGCACAATACAAGGTGGTATGGTTCCAAAAGTAGATGCATGTATAGATGCTATTCGTGGTGGTGTTAAGAAAGCACATATTATAGATGGACGTGTTGAACATTCACTACTTTTGGAAATATTGACAAGTTCAGGTGTCGGTACATGTATAGAGTTGTAAAAGCATAGGAGAAAACATGAGAAAAATACTCCTCTCAAATTTACTTGTTGTGAGCATTGCTACAGTACTTTTTTCTGAACCCATAAAACCTATTTCAAATCATATAAAAGTAGATATTAAAAAGGTGCAGCTGGGTAAAAAACTATTTTCAGACCCTATACTCTCCAGAGATGGAACAATTTCATGTGCTACTTGCCATAATCTTCATGCTGGTGGAGATGATGGGTTAAGGTTCTCTTTTGGAATTGGAGGAAGGGAGGGTAGTATTAACTCTCCTACAGTTTATAATGCCGTATTTAATTTTCGTCAATTTTGGGATGGTCGTGCTAAAAATTTAAAAGAGCAGGTAAGTGGTCCTATTGAAAATCCTGTAGAGATGGGTCACAGTATGACAGCTCTTGTTGAGGTACTTAAAAAGCATGATAAATATTTAAATAATTTTAATAAAATATATGATGATGGTGTTACAAAAGATAATATAGTTGATGCTATTGCTGAATTTGAAAAAACATTGATTACTGAAAATTCTCCTTTTGATAAATATTTAAAAGGAGATAAAGGTGCAATTAGTCAAAAGGCTAAAAATGGATATATGCTTTTTAAATCTAAGGGTTGCATTCTTTGTCATCATGGTGTAAATGTTGGAGGCAATTTTTACAATAAGTTTGGTATTTTTAAAAGTGCAGATAGTGAAAATTTGGGACGATACAATATTACAAAACGTGAAGAAGATAAGTATGTATTTAAAGTTCCTTCTCTAAGAAACATTGAATTAACAGCACCGTATATGCATGATGGACGTGTAAAAACACTAAAAAATGCTGTTCAGATTATGACAAAATATCAGCTTGGACGATATATGGAGCATGGAGATACAGAGGCTATTGTTGCTTTTCTCAAATCTTTAACAGGTGAGCTACCTGCAAGTGTAAAAGAGAAATAGTGATACATAGTAAAAAGTTTTGGGAAATTAAAGCAGATAAGTTTGTTTGGTTACTTATTACTTTTGTACTCCTTCTCTCTATGCTTTTTTTATATTTACATAAAATTGATGGAAATATTAAAAATTACAGTAGTTATCATTCAAAATTAGAGAAGATGATTATTTTAGATCATAAAATGGAAAATATGCTTTTAAAAGCATATCATTACATAGATTATGATGAAATGAGTAATGTCTCTACAGAGTTTGAAAACAATTTAATCTCTATTGAAAAGGGGAGTATTGAAAAAGAGTTTGGAACACATACTTATAATGATATTAAAACAGTTGAGATGCGATATAAACAAAAATTACCTATTCTTGAACATTTTAAAACATACAATGCTCGGGTTGTAAACTCAATTCATTATTTGTATGATTTACGAAAAACTATAAATATGATATATGTCAAAGATAGAACTAAACAAGAACTCCTAAATCAAATCTTTTTTACTATAGGACAAAGATTGATGGATATACCTATAAATGAAAAAAAATTAAATAGTAATTTGAAATTACTGAAAAGTTACACGGGAGAGAATATAGAGTTAAGTTATTTTTATCAGCATAGTAAGCTGTTTCTGTCTGATGTTGAAATGATTCATAAAGATTTAGATATAGATAAAAAAATAAAACTTAAAGAGTCTATTGCTCATGTTATAGCAGATATAGATGAGTTTTACAAGGTTAATCGTTATCAAAATAAAATAATAACTTTCTCCTTTTTTATATTGGCTTTTTTAATTTTAATCATTCTTATTTTTAACTATCAGCGTGTACGAAAAACTACTCGTGAGTTACAATCGTTCCGTTATGCCATAGAAAATAGTGATAATGCCATAGTGCTTACAGATATAGATCGTAATATTGAGTATGTAAATGAAACTTTTGAAATAGGAACAGGATATAAAGAGGAGGAAGTATTGGGAAAAAATCCTAACATACTTAAATCTCATCTTGTTCCTGATAGTGTCTATAAAGAGATGAATAAAACATTAGATAGTGGCAAAAAGTGGCAAGGTGAACTTATTAACAGACGTAAAGATGGTACTTTGCTTTATGAAAAGGTATCTATAGTTCCTGTATTTATTGATGGTATGCTTATGCATTACTTAGCTATAAAGTTAGATGTTAGTGACTATGTAAAAGATCAGAAAATACTACAGCAGTCTGCAAAAGTATATGAAACAATAGGTGATGGAATAGTAATTACAGATAGTAGAAAGAAAATTCTTTCTGTAAATTCTGCGTTTACTGATATTTTTGGCTACAGTGAGGAGGAGTTGCTTGGTAAGGAGCCTATAATTGTGACATCATTTAGTCAAGATGCAGTCTTTTATAAAAAGATGTGGCATTCACTCTTAACTAAAGATCGTTGGGCAGGTAAAATTTACAATAGGACAAAAGATGGAAAAACTATTCCAATATGGCTAACCATTTCAATAGTTAGAGATAAAGAGAATAAGATCCAAAACTTTATAGCTATCTATACTAATTTAAAAGGGATTATTGAGATGGAGGAGAAGGCAGAGTATCTTGCTTACCATGACTCATTGACCAAATTGCCAAACCGTACATATTTTGAAGAGCGTATTAGCGATATATTAAAGTTTGCAAAAATTAATAAAAATAGAGTTGCTGTTCTTTTCATAGATCTTGACCGTTTTAAAGTTATAAACGATACTCTGGGTCACTATGTTGGTGATGGAATGCTCATTGAACTTGCCGAACGTCTTAAAAATGTACTCAAAAAAGATGATGTACTAGCACGTATTGGTGGAGATGAATTTGTTGTTATTCTCAATGATTTAAAAGAGAAAAAAGAGGCAGGTAGAGTAGCTGGTGAAATACTTTCTGTCATACGTGAATCAATTAAAGTACAAGATTATCATTTAAATACGACTGCAAGCATAGGTATTGCCATGTATCCTGATGATGGTGAAAATAGAAATGAAATTATTAAACATGCTGATTCTGCTATGTACTATGCTAAAGACAAGGGAAAAGATAACTATAAGTTTTATACAGCACAACTCTCTCTTGATGTAGAGGCACGTCTTGATCTTGAGCAGGAGTTACTTTATGCACTTGAAAGAGGTGAGTTATTACTGCATTATCAGCCACAGTATTATTTGAAAAATGGTGAAATATCGGGAGCAGAAGCTCTACTTAGATGGAAAAATGAAAAACTTGGTTGGATTTCACCAGAAAAGTTTATTCCTATTTCTGAAGAGACAGGAGTCATAGTAGCAATAGGATATTTTGTTTTTGAAGAGGCGTGTAGAGAGTATATGCGATGGGAAGAGCAGGGCTTAAATATTGACAGTATCTCTATCAATATTTCAAGTCTTCAATTTAGAGAAGATAATATATTTGAAAAATTTAAAAATATTATTTTAAAAGTAGGTATTCCTGCACATAAAATAGAGATAGAGATTACAGAACGTTTTATTATGGAGTACTCAACTACAAATCTTACCATTCTTGAAGATTTGCGTAACATAGGATGCAAAATATCTATAGATGATTTTGGTACAGGTTACTCCTCTATGAGTTATATGAAAGAGCTAGCATTGGACTCCATAAAAATTGATAAATCATTTATTATGGATTTGCCTGGTGATTTACACGATACGGAAGTTTCAAAAGCGATTATTGCACTCTCAAAAAGTTTAGGCTATCAAGTTGTTGCAGAGGGTATTGAAACACTTGAACAAGAGGAGTTTTTACGTCAGCATCATTGTGACATAGGGCAAGGATTTTACTTTGCAAAACCAATGAGAAGTGATGCTTTTATAGAGTTCGTAAAAGAGAAGAATAGTTCTCATTAGGTTTTTTAGCTATAATTTTAAGGTAACATCTAATAATAAATATAATGAACAAATAGGATTTTAAATGCAATTTATAGAGACTCGTGGAAATGATGGAAAAAGACCTTTATCTGTACCCTTTTCAGAAGCTATACTAAGCCCAAGTGCAAGTTTTGGTGGGCTTTATGTGCCAGAAACACTTCCAAATTTAGATAAAGATTTCTTAACAAAACATCTATTTAGCCACTATAAAGAGTTGGCATTAGATTTTTTACAATCATTTAATATAGACATAGAAACAGAAGTTTTAGAAGAAGCACTTAAAAGATATGATGCTTTTGATGACCCTTCAAATCCAGTTCCACTTGTACAGATAGAAGAGAAGTGTTTTGTATCTGAACTTTACCATGGACCAACACGTGCATTTAAAGACATGGCTCTACAACCTTTTGGTTATATACTTAGTAACTTAGCACAAAAAAGAGATGAAAACTACTTAATAATGGCTGCAACATCTGGCGATACAGGACCAGCTACACTTGAAACTTTCAAGGGACAGGCAAATGTACAAGTTGCATGTTTGTACCCAGATGGTGGTACATCTGATGTTCAAAAACTGCAAATGGTTACTGAAGATGCAGATAATCTTAAAGTCATAGGAGTTAAGGGAAATTTTGATGATACTCAGCATACACTAAAAGAGCTTCTCGCATCGGAAGATTTTAAATCAGAATTAAAAGAGAGAAATATTAAACTTTCTGCAGCAAATTCAGTGAATTTTGGGCGTATAATTTTTCAAATAATTTATCATATACACTCATATTTAGAGATGGTTAGAAGTGGAAAAATTGCTATGGGTGAAGAGATATATCTTGTAGTTCCAAGTGGTAACTTTGGAAATGCACTTGGTGGATATTATGCTAAAAAAGCTGGTTTGCCAGTTAAGAAAATATTAATAGCTTCAAACGTTAATAATATTTTAGCAGACTGGATAACAACAGGGGCTTATGATATTAGAGATAGAGAGTTGATTTTGACAGAGTCTCCTGCTATGGATATTTTAAAAAGTTCAAATATAGAGCGTGTTATGTTTGATAAATTTGGAGCATCCAGAACAAAAGAGTTAATGGATGATTTGCTTACAAATGGTAATTATCAATTAACAGATGATGAACTTCTCTCTTTGCAGGAAGATTTTGTAGCTACATTTTCAAATGATGCTGAGGGTGAAGAGATTATTGCAAAGTATGCAAAGAAAAATTATATTATGGATCCTCATACAGCAACTTGTATGAAGGCGTATGAGACACTCAGAGAAGAGAATTTACCTACTGTTATATACTCAACAGCAGAGTGGACAAAGTTTTCATCGACAGTCTCAAAATCATTAGGGCATTTAGTTAAAGACGATACAGAAGCACTTAAATGGGTTAGTGAAAATGCAAATGTTTCTGTGCCATCTATGATTACAGGACTATTCTCAAAACCGATTAAACATAGTATAGTTGTAGATAAAAAATTCATAAAAGGAGAAATGTTAAACTTTTTATAGTTTAGCATTACGTTATGTCCAGAAAATATATATTACTTTTTTTAGTTCCATTTTTTGTTGAGCCTATTATGGCTAGAAATGCAGTTGACTGTAAGGCTGTAACTGGTGCAGTAACTCAATGTAACCCTTACAGTTTTAAATTTCTAAGAGCTAAACAAGTAAAATATGATAAAAATAGACAAAAACTCATTGTAGATAAAACACTTCCTATCCCTCCTAAACCAAAAGCAAAAGTAATCTCTGTTTTAGACATGATAGACAAATATGTAGAGATAGATGAACCTATCAGATATAGAGGGGTAGAGGAGACAGCTGTAGAAGCAGAGAGCAACAAGAGTATAGAAGATAAAGAGATAGTGCAAGATCAGTCGTTGTCAGAGGAGATTAATGCCCGAAGAGAAGCCCTCATAGAAAAAATGGAAAAAATATATAAAGAGCAAGAGTTAAAAAGAATTGAGGGTCTTGAACTTGCAGAAAAAATGGAAAATGAGAGACTTAAAAAGTTAAAACTTAAACAGGAAAAAGTTGTTAAAGAGGTTGGTCTTTACACCATAGTAAGTGGTGACAGTTTAAGTGGAATTGCTGCAATGTTCAAGATAAAAACTGCCAAGTTGAGAAAAATAAATGATTTAAGTAAAAAATCATCAATTAGAATAGGTAAAAAATTAGTTATTCCTTATGCACAAGAGAAAATTGACATCATTTCAAAAGCTGAGTATGTTGTTAAAAAAGGAGATAATTTTGGTTCTATTGCAAAAGACTTTAATTTAACTTCAACAGCTATTATAAAATTTAACAAACTTAAAAAAGATTCTACCATACGCATAGGACAAACTTTACGTTTACCATTTCCATACAAATTAGCTCAAGAAAAAAGAAAAAAGAAACTACTTGCGAAACAAGAGGCACTAAAAAAGAAAAGATCTAAAAGAAAAAGATCAAAAATGCTCAAGGGTTTTGGTAACAGAAAATTACGTGTTACAGCAACTGCTTATAGTTCTCATGGTAATCAGACAGACAAAACACCATTTTTGGCAGCTTGGAACAACCACATACGACCAGGTATGAAAATTATTGCAGTCTCTCGTGATATGCTCACAAAATATGGCTTAAGAAATGGTTCAAAAGTAAGAATTGGTGGTTTGCATGGTTATTATACAGTACGAGATAAAATGAATAAACGCTATAGAAGACGTATAGATATTTACATGGGTGTGAACAGAAGAAGAGCTTTAAGATGGGGTAGAAGAAGCGTTATATTATATTATTGATTTCCCGAAACAAGTTTCGGGTTCCTACTCTAACTCTTCAAAAATTTCTAAAACTTCAAAATACCGTTCACTCTTCTCTTCATAAACTTTTTCAAGACTATTTAACTCGTTAGAGAGTGCTGTTAAGCCCTTTTGCTGATAGCATTCAGGGTCTCCAAGACATCTATTTAGAGCAGATATATCCTCTTCTAATCTTTCTATTTCATCTGGTAGGCTATCAAAATCTTTTTGCTCTTTGTAGCTTAGTTTTGTTTGTGTTTTGTTTTTTGCTTTCTCCTCTTTTTTCTCTGTTTTTTTAACATCCTGCTCTAGTGCTAAAAGCTCTTTCATCTCTTTTTCTATGTCTAGGTACTCTGTGTAGCTCTGGTAAGACTCTTCTACAATCCCATTGCCTTTAAAAATGAAAAGTTTAGAGGCTATTTTATCTATGAAGTAACGGTCATGAGAGACAAATAAAATAGCACCTTGAAATGAGATAAGTTTATCTTCTAAAATATTAATAGTTTGAATATCAAGATCGTTGGTAGGTTCATCAAGTATGAGGCACTCAACATTTTTAGTAAAAAGAAGAGCTAGTGCAACACGGTTTTTCTCTCCACCAGATAGTTTACCTACTTTTTTACTCATGTACTCTTCTGGAAAAAGAAAAGTTTTAAGGTAAGCAAAAACATGCATGTGAGAACCCTGTACATCTACATGATCCCCACCGTTTGGACAAAAAGTCTCTATGAGTGTATGCTCATCGTTAAGCATCTCTCTATGTTGATCGAAGTAGCCTATGGAAAATTCACCTCTTTTAATGCTTCCTGCATCTGGTTTAAGGCGTTCAAGAAGAAGTTTAAGTAGAGTAGATTTTCCTGCACCATTGACACCGACAATAGCTACTTTGTCACGTTGTAAAATACGTGTTGATAGATTTTCAATTAGAAGTTTTCCAGCAATTGAGTATTTTAAATTTTCCAAGTCAAAAAGTAATTTTCGCTTACTTAAACTTTTTTCACCTCTCCAGCTTTTTTTCTCACGTTCAAGCTCTATTTGCATTTTACGTATGAGGGTAGGGTTCTTTTTTGCCTGTTCACGTAGTTCAAAAACTCTTGCTTTACGACCTTGGTTACGTTTCTCCCTAGCACGTACACTTTTACCTAGCCACTCCTCTTCTCGTTTAAGAAATTTTGTAAGTGTATCGTGAGTCTTTGCAAGTGAGAGCATACGAGCCTCTTTTAGTTGAAGATAGTCACGGTATCCCCCTTTGTAAGAGACAAGTTTTTGGTTCTCTACTTCTACCACTGATGTAGCAATGGTATCAATGAAATGTCTATCGTGAGAGATAAAGAGTAGGGTGAACTTCTCTTTAAGTAGTATCTCTTCAAGAAACTCAACCATATAGACATCAAGGTGGTTGGTAGGTTCGTCTAGAAGTAGTACATCTGGTTTTTTTAGTACAAGTGATGCAAGAGCTACACGACGCTGTTCACCCCCAGAGAGTGAAATTACTAAACGGTTCTCATACTCTTTAAGTTTGAACTCTTGTAATATACGTTCTATTTTATCATCCAAATTCCATGCATTGTGATGGTCAAGATAGGCAGAGATACTCTCAAGTTTAGATAAAAGTTCCCTGTTTTCAAAATCGTTTGCTACTTCATTGCTTAGTTTAGCATGCTCCTCTTGTGCCTCTTTTAGTTCAGATAGTTCATTTAAAATTGCATCTCTTACATTTAAGTTAGAATCAAATTGAGGTTGCTGTGAGAGCATTTCAATATGTATATTGTTAGCAACAACTCTCTTCCCCTCTGTTGGATCTTCTGAACCTAAAGCAATTTTCATAAGTGTAGATTTACCACATCCATTTTGCCCTACAATGGCTATTCGTTCTCCATCGTTGAGATGAAAGTCAACGTTGTCAAGAAGAAGTTTGATGTCATACTGTTTTTTAATGTTGAAAAGGTCTATAAGTGCCACATTATTTCCTTAATAATAATTATTGTAATTATAGCAAAGAGAGACAATTTTAAGGCTTGATAAAGTTCATCTTGATATATTTCAAAAAACAATTGAGGATTATTAATGTTAGAAACAATACTTGCTTTATATACTATTTATACATTTATGAGAATTTATATCTCAGTAATGCAGATAGGTTATATAAATGATGAAAAAAGAGAAGCACCAGTGCTTATGCCTAAAGGCAAATATATTGTAGCTGCTAATTATGCTGTAGCCAAAGAGAAACTAGGTTTAGTTGAAATGTTTGTTGATTACCTTATGTTTGTTTGGTGGGTAATGGCTGGATTTGCTTTTTTAAACTCTTTCATTCATGTTGAAGGAAATATTGTGCAGGCTGTACTATTTCTTTTTGGTTTTATAGCTGTTAATTTTGTAGTGGGACTACCATTTCAACTTTACCAAACATTTAAGATAGATGAAGCTTTTGGCTTTAACAAAATGACAGTTAAAATGTTCATACTAGATAATATAAAATCTTCACTACTCTTTTTTGCCATAGGTGGTGCTATTTTTGCACTCTTGGCTTGGATTATTTCAAATGTTAATTCATGGTGGCTTTGGGGTTTTGTAATGATGTTTACAATTGCTGTTATGGCAAATGTACTCATGCCATTTTTTATGTCTCTTTTCAACAAGTTTTCACCTCTTGAGGAGGGGGAACTTAGAGATGCCATTATTAACCTCATGAAGCAAGCAGGTTTAAAGAGTGATGGTATTTTTATTATGGATGCCTCTAAACGTGATAGTAGATTAAATGCATTTTTTGGTGGTTTGGGTAAGAGTAAACGAGTAGTTCTCTTTGATACATTAGTAGAAAAGCTTAACCAAAAGGAGCTTTTAGCTGTATTGGGGCATGAGTTGGGACACTTTTCTCATGGTGATATTTGGAAAAATATAGGTTTAATGGGGGTTCTTCTTTTTATATCGTTTTATCTTTTTGGACATTTGCCAGACTCAATATTTATTAATATGGGAGTTTCTCCTGAAGCTGGAGTGCAGATTGCTATGCTAATGTTGCTTCTCCCTCTTGTAAGTTTTCTATTTACTCCTGTTATGTCTTATGTTAGCCGTCACAATGAGTATGCAGCAGATGAGTACGGTTCTAAAATGGGTGGAAAAGAGAATTTAGTTTCAGCACTTATGAAACTTGTTACAGAAAATAAAGCTTTTCCAAAGTCTCATCCTTTAGTTATCTTTTTTTACTATACGCATCCACCTGTACTTGAAAGACTAAAAGAGTTGGGTTATGATGCCTCTAATGTCACAATAGAAGAGGAAGATAAAAAGCAAGATTCTCTACCAAATGATGGTATTTTTGCATATATGGATAAAAATGAAAATTAATGAAGCACTGCTTTGGGCTAAGGAGCAACTCTCTACTGCTTGTGAAAGACCACAGTTTGAAGCTGAGTTACTTTTAGCCCATCATTTAAAACAAGATCGTATCTACTTAATGACTCATGAGTTTGAGCAGATAGAGAGTATTGATAATTTTAGAGAATTAATTGAGAGAAGAGCTAAAAATGAACCCTATGAATATATTGTAGGTAAGGCAAGTTTTTACGATATATCACTAGAGGTAGAGAAGGGTGTTTTAATTCCCCGTCCTGAGACAGAGATTCTTATTGACCTCGTAGCAGACATTATTGAGAGAGAAAACATTACTCGTATAGCAGAGATAGGTGTTGGGTCTGGTGCTATTTCTATTGTTTTGGCACGTAAGTTTCCAGAGCTTAATATTGTAGCTACCGATATTTGTGATACACCATTAAAGGTTGCAGCTAAAAATAGAGATACCTTTAATTTGCAAAATCAAATAGAGTTAAGAAAATCTAATCTCATAGATGAAGTTAGTGAAAAGATTGAATTGGTAGTCTCAAACCCTCCCTATATTGCAGAAGATTTTATTTTAAAGTCAAATGTAGTTGATTATGAACCAAAAGAGGCACTGTTTGGTGGTAGGGTAGGTGATGAGTTATTGAAACAGATTATTTTAGATGTACAAGATAGAAGTATCAAATATCTTGCTTGTGAAATGGGTTATGATCAAAAAGAGCCAATAGACTTGTTTGTTAATAAAGTTGGAGTAAAATCTATAGAATTTTATAAAGATTTGGCAGGTTTTGACAGAGGCTTTGTCATTGAATTTTTTTAGAAATCATAAATATTAGGAATAAAAATGAATAAATATTTTAAAATATCAACAATAGCATATTTAATACTACTAGGAACTACACTAGGTGCAGGACTCTATGCAGGAATAGTAGTTGCCCCTGTAACCTTTCATACAGAGATATGGCTAGGGTCTGAAGTGTTAAGTCATTATCAAGAGGGGCTTATTATGACACAGAATTTTGTCAGACTATCCTATTTGGTTAATTTTGTACTACTTGTAATTGCTGTTTATGAGGGGTACAAATATAAAAAATTTGAGAGAGATACCATTACGCAGGTTGCAACTTTTTTTGTTTTTGCAACAGGTTTACTCTTTTCACAATATTACATCCCTGATATATTGACAATGCAGATGGCAGGTGAGGAGATGACAAAGTCTATAGCTTTCATCAATACTCATAAAGGTTCTGAAATTAATTTTAAGATTTTTTCTTTGGCTCTGTTAGTACTTATGGTTAGAAATATGCAAAAAGCATGCAAATAAAATATGGAGTAGGGACTTAAGTCCCGTTAAATGGGTTAAAACCCACGCTCCTAACTTTTTAGTATGAAAAAATATAAAGGAAATTATATATTATGGAAGAGATGTTATCGCACCCATTTAAACCCATCATATTT
>Ga0256827_10001914_pt1 | contig 13446 bp, 11 predicted proteins | sample CV84metaG_FD_185977 | JGI IMG/M metagenome (GOLD analysis project Ga0256827, IMG submission 185977) | Hydrothermal vent microbial communities from East Pacific Rise, Pacific Ocean - CV84 | ecosystem: Environmental > Aquatic > Marine > Hydrothermal vents | place: Pacific Ocean: East Pacific Rise... | reverse complement strand
AATAGAAACAGGAACTGTTCCTAATTCTTCGACAGCTTTAATATTTAGTTTTACCAATTTAGAATCGTCATTATTATCTTTAAACCATTCTTTGTAATCAAAATATAAAGAATCAATTGTTAGGTTGTTTGCCTCAAGAATTGTTTTTAAAGATTGACCAGCCACATTCATTATATCTCTTCTTTGGAATGGGGCACCATCTTCTGAATTGTTTTTAACATAAATATTTAACCAATCCTTATTAGGGCCTACAAAAATAGTGTCAAGCATACTCATATCAGCAAAACTTTTAACAAAATATGCTGTTGTTTTATATTGTGTTCCAGTGTTATTTTCATTAAATAAATTTTCCGTAATTGCTATTTTTTCCTCTGGTAAAAAATTATGACGAGCAACAACATTTAAATTTATTAGTATAGAACTGCTATCTTCTTGAACAAACCATTCGTTATAATTGTCTCTTAAACTATTAATATTAACAATTTGACCTTCATCATTATCTCCATTAAAGATATTTTTTAAAGACTTTCCTGCTACTCCATGAAGACTATAAGTTTGATTTGAAGCATCAAAATAATAAATGTTTATAAAATCTATATCGATATCTAACACTATTGCATCTAGATCGTCTATGTTAGTGGTGAACAAATTGTAAGTTGAGCATCGATATAAGGTGTTATTATCAGATTTTGAATACAGATTATCATGAACTATAATGTCTTCAAACACTTGAGCTTTTATTCCTGTAAAAAAGAATAAAGTTAATAAAATAAATAAATACTTTGATTTTGTAAAGATTTTCATACTACTATAATTTTAATTAATATTAATTTTCGCTACAAATATACAGTTTATAATCATTCTAAACAAGAGAGTTGTGAAAATATATTATTATTTACCACATAAGGAGGTTATATACTGCGTAATGTCGTTTCCCGATTCTAAATTTAACTTCTCTCTTAAACGTTGTTTTCTTTTACGTACCGATTCTGGCGAAATAAATGCAATGCTTGCAATTTCCTGATTTTGCATACCTATTTTTAAATAAGCGCATAAGCGGGTATCATTTTCCGATAAATCGGGATGTTTTTCTTTCAATTTATCAAAAAAGTTTTGATGTACTTTTTCGAAATGAATTTTAAAATCGTTCCAAATATTTTCTTGGTTAGTATTATCTCTAAGTAAGCTTTGTATTTCGTTAACAACTATTTTGTTTTCTTTATTATCTGCTACTTTTATTTTTTTTACAATAATTTCTAAGTTTTCTATCAATTCGTTTTTATTCAGTAAAACAAGACTGTTAGATAAAATTTCTTTATTTTTAATTTCAAGTTCTTGCCTTACCTTTTCGCTTTCTTCTTGCAATTGTTTTTCTCTAAGCTCTTTTATTTCATTTTCTTTAGATAACAAAAGCAGCTTTTGACTCATTTTTTTATTCTTATTATGCACAATTATAAATATGATAAGAGCAATTAATAAAAAGATAGTAAAGCCTAAAATAAATTTTATTTTTTGATAATAGTTCTGCTCCTGCAAGAGAAATAATTCACTTTCTTTTTTACCTAATTTATAATTAAACTCAGCATTTTTTTTCCACTTCTTATTTTGGTAATCGGTAATACTATCGGTTATAAACTTATTATCATCTAAATATTTTAAAAGTTCTAATTTCGATTTTTTAATAATACTATTTCTTAATAACCAATAATTACACTCTTGTTTTAATGATATATTATTATTTATATTAATAATAGAATCACATATTAAAAACAATTTATGAGCTTTTTCAAAATTATTTAAACCAGAATATGTTTTACCTAAATTTAGGTATAAAACACCTAAATATTTATTGTTATTATAAAAATAAGATGTATCTATTCCTTTTTTGTAAAGTATTTCAGCTTCACTAAACAATCCTTCATCTACATATAAATTGGCTAGTTTATTATATAAAAGTGGTAAAATATTTTTGGAGTCGTTTGCATCTACAATTTGTAGTATTTTTTTGTAATAATATCTAGCAGAATCTAGTTTGTTTTGTTTATGATAAACAAAGCCTATTTTCATTAAATCAGATATAACTTGTTCAGCTTCATGTTGTAATAGGCTTAGTTGGTACGATTTTAAGAAATGTGTTTTTGCTTTTTCATATTCTTTATTCATTAAATAGATATTTCCAATAGCATAATAAATAGTATTAAGATGCTCTTGTTTGTTGTTGTTTTTTGCCAAGGTATAAGCCATGTTTAAATATTTTAAAGCTTGGTCTATTTCATAAATTTGAATAAAAACATTAGATAATTCTATATTTTTATCTATTTGCAAATCAACATTATGTTTACTTTCTGCCTCTTTAATATCAGTTATTAAACTTAAAATAACAGTTGAATTTACATCTTCATTAAGATTGAATTCATGAATAAAATTTTCGTTATTTTGTTGTTTACACGAAACAAAAGAAAGAATTAAATATAGTATAATTATAGGTCTAGTCATTTTTTTTATGTTTTTCATTTACACTTGTTTATTAATCTCAAAAAAAAATATTGTAAATTATTTATCAATAAACAACAAATAACGATACAATTATTAAAATTAGAAATACCATTGACAATATAAAAAAAGCACTATTAATAATTCCAAACATAAAAAAAGATTTAGTAGTTGTATTGTATTGATAAAACTTTCTCAATGCCAAAAATAAATACACAGGAAACAATATTATATTTGCAAATAAAGATAAATAAAAATCAAAAAAAGGAAGTAGAAAAGAAAAAAGTTCAGTAATAGTTAGCATTAAAAATAATGCAGTTTGTGTATGATATGTAAAAATAAGATGTTCGTAATAATAAATGTCTTTTTTATAATGAAGAATAAGTAAAAAGAATGCAAAAAATGGCATAAATAAAAAGACTAACATTTTAAATTTAGTATCAATAACTCCAAAAAAGTTATCTAAATTTACGTTTGCAAATTCTTTAGCCTTACTAAAGGTAAAATTATTAATAATTGTATGCTTTATACTATATTTATTAAATAATTCATTCTTTGTTATTTCATTATTATCTTTTATTTCAATTAATGATAGCTTGAATAAGCTACTTATTTCATTATTTGCTTTAGAAATTAAGCTTGTGTCTATTGTTGTTGAGTCGGTAATTTCGAGTAGATTATAAAAATTATTCTCCTCATTATTTTCAGAAGTGTTTATAGTAATATTAACATTGTTATTGCTATTGTATTTATCATAAATTGAACTTAACGCAAAATATAATAGGCTAACAATAAAAAACAATCTTATTGGATGAATATACCCTGCCTTTTTACCTTTAATAAAATCTAAAGATAATTTACCAGGACTAAACAATAATGTTTTTATACTGTTTTTTAATTTATAATCGTAGAAGAAGAAATATCCAAATAAATCGTGTACAAGGTTTTTAAAAGAAACTCTATTGGTATCATTAATTTGTCCACAATTCGAACAATAATTATCGCTAATACTTAATTTGTTTTCGCAATTTAAACAAACATTAGCTTTCCCATTTTTATTTCTTTTTTCCTTTTTATTATTCATGTTTAAAACTAAATTTAGGTATTTGAGTAAATACTTAAATGAAACTAAATATAATTAATTTTTATTACAAATATATTATTATATTTGTAATAAATCTAAATAAATAACTATGACAAACATCTCTCCATCAAAAGGAAACAGTAGAGTAGAAGTTATTGATGCTTTAAGAGGCTTTGCTATTCTTGGAATTTTACTTGCTAATATAATGAGTTTTAGTGGGTTTAAATTTATTCCTCTAGACGAAATAAGAAGCCACCCAAATTTTGAATTAGACCTACTAATATATAAATTGAATGCTATTTTTGTTGATACAAAATTTTATACAATATTCTCTTTGCTTTTTGGTATAGGTTTTTATTTTCAGTTTAATAAAAACAGAGATAATCAGCACGATTTTATGAAGATTTATTATCGAAGATTAATCTTTTTAATGATTTTTGGATTAATACATATGTTTTTTTGGTCAGGCGATATACTTTTTATTTACGGAATTACAGCTTTAGTATTTGTTCAATTTAGAAATTTAAATCCTAAAAAATTATTGTTAATTGCATCTATTAGTTTTGTAACACCATTATTTATTGATGTAATTATGTTATTAGTAAATCCAGGGTATATGGTTCCTACATCGAAATTAGCTTTAAAAACTTATGTTGATATGGCTCCTTCTGATATTGAAAATACTTTTGCAACGGGTAGTTTTGTTGAAATGCTTCAGTTAAACTTACACAATTTAAAATGGCGTTGGTTCGACCTGCTTCCTAGTGGTAGATTTTTTAAAGTTTTCGCCTTTTTTATTTTAGGATTTTACATGATGAGTTCAAATTATTTTCAAACAAAAGCATTTTCTAAAAAATTACTTTTATTCTACATTATATTTGGTTTGGGGCTTAACTTTTTAGCAAAATTTGTTTTTAAATCTAGTATGTCTCTATTTCCATCTGATTGGGGCGATATTTTATATAAATTATTATTTAGTTTTGGGCAAGTAAGTTTAGCTTTTGCATATATATCAATATTAACAATAGCATATAGTTCTAATTTAGGAAAAAAACTTATGGTAGGGTTAAAATATGTTGGACGTATGTCTTTTAGCAGTTATTTATCTCATACAATAATAGGAATAATATTGTTTTACCCCTATGCTTTTGGATTATTTAAAGAGTTTAGTCTTTGGCAAATAGAGTTAATGGCTGTTGGTATATATGTTTTACAAGTTGCTTTTGCGAAAGTTTGGTTAAAATATTTTGCATTTGGTCCTTTAGAATGGTTGTGGCGTTGTCTTACGTACGGAAAAATATTTCCTATTAAGAAAAAGTAGAATTAAAGCATAAACTATATAATGGATAAGTTAAAAATAAATATATTCTCTAATATTAGTGGTGATATGTTTGGTGGCGTAACAGCTGGAGTTGTTGCTCTACCTTTAGCATTGGCATTTGGCGAACAAACAGAACTTGGAGCTATAGCAGGTTTGTACGGAGCTATTGCATTAGGTATTTTAGCCGCTCTTTTTGGAGGTACAAAAACTCAAATAAGTGGACCAACTGCTCCAATGACAGTTGTTGCTGCTGTTATGATTGCTGATGCAATAGCCGAAATGGGCTCGGTACAAGCCGCAATGCCTATAATTGTTGCAACGTTTTTATTAACAGGGCTTATTCAAGCACTACTTGGAGTTTTTAAATTGGGAAAATACATTAAATATATTCCATATCCTGTTGTTTCTGGCTTTATGAGTGGTATAGGGGTTATAATTGTAATAACACAATTGTTTCCTTTCTTTGGAGCTACAAGCCCTTCTGGTGGTGCTTTTGGAACAATTGCAAATATTCATAAAATACCAGAATTTGTAAATATGTATTCGGTAGGAATTGCAGCTATAACCATTGCTATAATCTACATTTTACCTCAAATAACTAAAAAAGTACCAGCATCGCTAGTCGCTTTATTATTGGTTTCTATTGTAGCATATTATTTTATCCCTACCGATTTAATTACAAAAATTAATTCGAAAGGCGATATACCAACAGGCTTACCACAAATAAATCTTGGATTTTTATCAGTTTTTAGTAATCCGAAATTAATTATGCGTACTGTAGAATTTGCTTTTACGCTTGCTGCTTTAGGAGCAATAGATTCGCTGTTAACCTCTGTTGTTGCCGATAATATTACAAAAACAAAACATAATAGTAATAAAGAACTTATTGGTCAGGGGATTGGAAATATGTTTGCCGGATTAATTGGGGGCTTACCTGGTGCAGGAGCTACAATGCGAACAGTTATTAATATTAATTCGGGAGGTAAAACTCAATTATCGGGTGTTTTTGCAAGTTTGTTTTTAGCTGCTATTTTGTTAGGATTAGGCCAACTTGTTGGGCATATACCTAATGCTGTATTGGCAGGAATTTTAATTACTGTTGGATTAGGTATTGTTGATTATAAAGGTATTAAACATTTAAAATTGATTCCTCGTGCTGATGCTGTAATAATGTTTATTGTTTTGTTTTTAACTGTTTTTGTTGATCTTCTTGTTGCTGTTGCTGCCGGAATGGTTTTGTCATCTTTTGTTTTTATGATTAAAGCATCGGAAATTGTTGAAGGACAAAGTAGTGTGAAATCATTAAAAGAATTACATAACGAAGATATTTGGGAAGATGAAAAAGGTATGTTAAACGAATTTGGCGATAAAATTTACATTAAACACATAAATGGGCCTCTATTTTTTGGAATGGTTTCTGGCTTTCAAAATATTATAAAAAAAATTCCAGATAATATAAATACTATTATTATTAGAATGGATAAAGTGCCGTATGTTGATCAGAGTGGACTGTATGCCATGGAGGAAGCTATATATGAATTGAAAAGTAAAAATATAGAAGTGCTAATTATTGGTATTTATGGACAAACAAAAAATATGTTCCAAAAAATTGATATAATTTCTGGGCTTATCCCAAAATCTAATTGTTTTGATACTGTTAATGAAATAGAAAATTATCTTAAAAATAACTAAAAATGGATTTGCATAAATCAGTGAAAAATAAAGAACGTCTAGAAAAAATAACACCTGAAATTGCCATTAATTTGCTAGAAGAAGGAAATAAACGCTTTATTTCAAAAGATGTTATTGAACGTGACCACGATTGGCATATTCAAGAAACTATAGATGCTCAACATCCTTTTGCTATTGTTTTAAGTTGTATTGATTCTAGAGTTATGCCATCAATAATTTTTGACCAAGGAATTGGTGATTTGTTTATTGCTCGTATTGGAGGGAATATTGTAAATCAAGATATTTTAGGTAGTATGGAGTATGCTTGTGCATATACAGGTTCTAAGTTAGTTGTTGTTTTAGGTCATACGTCTTGTGGTGCTGTAAAGGGTGCTGTTGATAATGTTAAATTGGGTAATTTAACAGCATCGTTAAAACATATTAAGTTAGCAATAGAAAAAATAGATTATAACAAAGAAAGAAATTCTAAAAATCTTGAATTTGTTAATTTAGTTGCTGAAAAAAATGTTGAATTAGCCATTGAAGATATTAAAAATCAAAGCCCTATTCTATTAGAAATGCTTGAAAAAAAACAAATAAGTATTATAGGTGCAATGTATAATCATACCAACGGGAAAGTGAAGTTTTTTTAACCTAACTTTACTTTAGGTAGCTAGTACTCTCTTTACTGAACCAGTTTATATACTTGTAGTTTGTGTTTTGGGTATATTAATTTGAAATAAATATTCTATTTATTGGCTTCAATAAATTTTATCATTTCTTGTTCAAATTTTTTGTATTCATCCATCATTGCAGAATGCCCTGATGATTCAAAAAAGACCCAAGTTTTTTTTGTGCTACCTATATTGTCATAAGCTTCTTCACCTTGTTTATATGGAATTACTAAATCATATTTACCCCACATTATCATTGATGGAATTGTTATTTTGCTTAATTCTTTTGTATAATCAATTTCTGTCCATATATAACTTAGTGTTGTATTTATAGTTATTGCACTTATACTTGTAATAATAAGGCTTTCTTCGTATAAATAATTCATTAAATTTATACTCATTCCTGCTTGGTCTCCAAGTACTGAGTCGTTACGAAGATATTCTTCGCTATTATATGCTAATTCGTTTAGTGTAGTTCCGTTATCGTCAGTATATCCATCTTTTTTCAGCCTATTTATAGTAGAATTTACACTTTTCCAAAAGTCAACACTATTTCCTGCAACTATTTGCTCGTCAGCAATTTCTGGAAAACGAACTAATAAATCATCATAAAGCCCCTTCAGATTATGTCCTCCATCTACTTCAATCCAGCCTTTAAAAGGGGTTTGGTCTGTAAGTAATACTTTAGAGCCTAGTAATCCGCCCCAACTATGTCCAAGTAAAAATAAATTTAAATCGTTTCCATATTTGTACTTTAATACTTTTACCAGAGCTAATACATCTTCAGCCATTAGAGCTGGAGTTATTTCTGGTCCAGAATAATTTCCAGTTGACATTCCAGAACCTCTTTGATCCATATATACAATAGCATATTTTTTTTCGAGATCTTTTACTCCTCCAACTCTATATTCTAAACCTTTACCACCTGGTCCACCATTTAAAATTATAATAAATGTTTTTTTACTACCATTTCCATATATGTAGGCGGGCATTTCGGCATTCTTATATTTCACGGTCAATACATCTTCTAATGTATTCGACAAGTCGTCTTTTTCACAAGCACTAAAAAGTAATATAATGCTAAATAATAATATTGTTATATTTTTCATTTTTTAACTTTTATAATGTTAAACCTAAATCCAAGTTCTAATACAGCTGAAAAATTAACAGCATTGTTATATGGTAATAAGCTTGTTAAATGAATATTGAGAAACCAAGCTGTTAATTTATGCTTCATTGTATGACCTATTCCAACAATAATAGAGGGTGAATAAAAAAAACGTGCTGAAAGAAAAGGTTTTTTTACTTCGCCATTATCTGAAACAGTGTATGTTTCATTAAAGAAAAAACTATTTAACCCTAATGGGCTTATGCCAAAATTATATTGAAACCCTTTATTGGTTGTATGTCTATATAATATAGCGAAATTTGTAAATACTGATGTGTAGTTATGTGGTTGCCAATAAAATCCTAGATTTCCTGTAATAATAAACTGATTAGTTTTTGTTTTTGTAAATTCGCCTTTCTTTTTATGATGTTTTATTTTTTGTTTCTTTTTTTCAAATATAATGTATTCTGCACCTATTTTCAATCCAGGATACCAACCAGTTTCTCCATAATATGATGCGTTAAAATTAAGCTTTTCAGATTGAAACTTTTGTTGTTTTATTGTATCTGATTGGGCATGCAATTGAATATTAAAACTTAATAATATAATTGAAATAATTATTGCAGTTTTCATAAAGTAAGCTGTTTTTAGTTTGTTAAAAACAAAAATACTTAACTTTTTTTATGTGTGCAATTTTTTTAGATTAACTTTAAATCCGCAAATCACGGTGTGAGTTATTGATGTTAAAATATTTAGTAAGAAAATAATTAGTAGTTTTTTGAATACACTCATGCAGTGATTATCAGGTGTTTAATTCTAATAGCTGCGTAACTGAAGGTTAAATGTAAATTATAGTTTTTCTACTGTTTTTAGGTATTTGGCACTGAATTAATAAACAAAAATATTTGTTAAATTTTATTAAAAGGCTGTATACTCAAACCATATAGCTTTTCGGATTTTATACTTTTTCTTTTTCCATTTTTATTTATTTAAAATAGTAAGCGTAACAAGCTATGCTTAAAAATTTAAACTCTAAAAAATAAATCCGTATAAATTCCCAAAAAACTAAATGGATTGTGGTATAGTCTTTAACGGTCTAACGTCTTCTACGTCTTCCTACCGAGCTACTTTTCTTGTCTCTAGAACTTGAACCTCCATAACTCTTTTTGCGTTTATAATCGCCACCGCCTCTATTTGAAGAGTATGATCTTTCGCTACTTGAACTTTTCTTTTCTTCTGATACTTCAACCGAAACTTTTTTACCATCGTATTGATTGTTGTTTAGCGAATTTAAAACATCAGATTCATATTTCTTTTCAACTTCAAAAAACGAGAAGCTTTTTAAAATATCAACTTTTCCAAAGCCTGCTTTGTCGTTATTTAAGTTACGGTTTACCCAACCAATAAGGCGTGATGCTGTTAATTCATCTTTTTTACCAATATTAATGAAAAAACGAGAGTAATTAACACTATCTCTTTGAGGTCGGTCGCTACGTCTTTCTCCTTTACCAGAATCGTTTTTACGTTCACGTTCCGATACGTTTATGTCTTTAGAATTTTTATAGTATTCTAAAAAGCGATTAAACTCTACCGAAGCAATACGTTTAATTAGCTCTTCTTTAGTTAAGTGCTCTAAACTTTCAAAAATTTTAGGTAAGTATGGAGCAATTTCTGTTTCATCAACTTCAATATTTTCAATCTTATTCATTATATTGTATAGCTGAATCTCGCAAATTGCTTTTCCTGTAGGAATTTCTTTACGTTCGAACTTTTTTCCAACTTTTTTCTCAACCTGTTTAATTTTACTTTGCTCTCGGGTATTAATAATTGCTATTGAAACACCTTTATTATTTGCTCGCCCAGTACGTCCGCTACGGTGAATATATGATTCTAACTCATCAGGTAAATTGTAATTTATTACGTGTGTTAAGTCGTTCACATCTAATCCACGAGCAGCAACATCAGTTGCAACCAAAATTTGTAAGTTTTTCTCTCTAAAACGTAGCATTACATGGTCACGCTGTGCTTGCGATAAATCGCCATGCAATGCGTCAGCATTATAGCCATCTTTTATAAGCTTATCAGCTACTTCTTTTGTTTCTCTACGAGTACGGCAAAATACAATTCCGTATATATCAGGGTTTACATCAGCTAATCGCTTAAGAGCAACATATCTATCTCTTGCTTGAACAACGTAAAATTCGTGCGAAACAGTATCTGCTCCTTTATTACTTCCACCAACTTTAATTTGTTCGTGGTTTTTCATATATTTGTTTGCAATTGAATATACCTCTTTTGGCATTGTTGCCGAGAAAAGTAGTGTTTGTTTTCCTTCTGGAGTATTTTCAAGAATTGCATCAAGTTCATCTTTAAAACCCATATTTAACATTTCGTCAGCTTCATCTAAAATGAGCCACTTAATGTTATTTACTTTAAGTTTTCTTCGTTTAATTAAATCGTTTACTCTGCCAGGTGTACCTACAACAATTTGCCCGCCTTTATTTAAGCTTCTTATTTGTGTATCAGCACTTGCTCCTCCATAAACTGGAATTACACTAAATCCCTTAATGTATTTCGTGTAATTAGTCAAATCATTAGCAATTTGAATTGCTAACTCACGAGTAGGGCTAAGTATTAAACACTGTACATTTTTATTACTCATATCGGTTTTCTCAATTACAGGAAGACCAAAAGCTGCTGTTTTACCAGTACCTGTTTGTGCAAGTGCAATTAAATCGGATTCCGACTCTAAAATAAATGGGATTGTTTTTTCTTGAACTGGTGTTGGTGTTTCAAAACCAAGCTCAGTTACTGCTTTTAGGATATTGTTATTCAATCCTAATTCATCAAATTTCATCATACTTTTTGTGTTAGTATTAACGTACTCTCCCCAAAAAAATATGACAATTACTTAATTGAGAATACATTAATATATATTCTTAAACGGGTGCAAAGGTACGCTTTATATTTTACAAATAATTATAAAACTAGATGTTTTCGTTTTTGCAAGCTTTTTCAATATGTAGAAACAAGCTATTTCTTAGATATATACTCTTCTTTTAGCCCTTCAATAATTTCGTAAACTGCTGGGCAAGTTGATGCGTTTTTTTGTGTAATATTAAGTAGTTTGTAGAATTTACGACTATCGGTGTGTGGGTATTCTCGGCATGCTTTTGGGCGATTTTCGTAAACCATGCAATAATTATCGGGCATTAAAAATGGACATGGCATTGCTGCAAACACATAATCATTATCCTCATCAATTTTAAGATATTGATTAATGAATTTTTCTTCCGATAATTTTAAATGCTTTGAAAGTCGTTTAATGTCTTTATCGGTAATCCTTGGTCCAAGCGTTTTGCAGCAATTTGCACATTCAAGGCAATCGGTATGTTCAAAAACCTCATCGTGTAAATTATGTACAACTGAATCTAAATTTTTTGGCTTTTTTGCACGTAGCTTTTTAAGGAATTTCTTGTTTTCCTGTTCTTTATTTTTGGCTAGCTCTTCTAATTTCGATAAATCAATCATAAGCTAATTTTAAGGAAAATAAACAGGATTAGCATCGTTAAATCTTTTTATAAACATATACGATAATTGCTTTCGTTTTCGTTTTTTTAGAGCCATATATTCGTCATAAATTTGCTTGTCAGATAAAAGTAATTTTTCTACATTTTTATAATTGTTTTCGTAAACTGTTCCGTTTTCTAAGCTAAGTAAAAAATGTTTTGTTTCTTTATCCTCGTAAGTAGTTGTAGGGCCAACTCCTCCATAATATCCACCACCATAAAATGGGTCTGATGTAGTACGAACAACAGTTACACTAGCAATGAATTGTGATATTTTTCCAATTGTTGGCAATCGGTAGAAATTACCGTTATAATTAATATAAGCAGTATTGTGTTTTGAATATCCCCATAAATGTTTAGGTTCAATTGATTGTTTTATACCATTATTATCGTAAAAAGAGATTTTCTCTTTTTTTAATAATTTATTAAAAAAATCAATATCGTTTAGTGGTATATTGGTAACAATTGTTGATATTGTAATTGGATTGTTTGTTTTAAATGATTCAAAATCTACGTAAATACCTTCCTTAAATTGGTACTCAGGAGTGTATTTTACAAGATTGTTATCTTGACCATAAGCAGACACGATAGTAATAATTGAAAGTAATAATATTTTAAATATTTGTTTCATTTACAAACTTTTACAAAACTAATTTTTTATTGTGCGACTCCTATGGAGTCGTTATTCTTATTTTATTTTTGTTCTATAAACGTGAGAACCTTACTTGTTCTATTTAATTTTTTTTAAATAATTCCGTAGGAATTATATATTTATAATAAACACTTGTGTAATATAATTGATGCCGTAGGTATCAAACATCTATACCAAGCTTAATTTATTCTTCGTCCTTAAACCAGCTCGCATACATCAAATAATTATTAGCTATTTTCTGTATCATTTCTTTCGATTGTCCCGGCTCAATTGTTTTAATTCGTTTCGCAGGAACTCCTGCATAAATACTGTTAGGTTCAACTTTTGTACCTGTTAAAACTAACGAATTAGCTGCAATTATTGAGTTTTCGCCAATTACAGCATGGTCTAAAATTGTTGCACCCATTCCAACTAAAACATTTTTCTCAATTTTAGCACCATGAATAGTTACATTATGACCAACTGAAACATTATCGCCAATTTCAACGGTAGATTTTTTGTACAAAGTATGTAAAACAGTCCCGTCTTGTATGTTAACTTTATTTCCAATACGTATTGAGTTTACATCGCCACGAATAACAGTGTTAAACCAAAAACTACAATCGTTACCAATAATTACATCGCCAATAATTGTAGCATTTTCAGCTAAATAGCAATTTTCTCCAAACTTTGGGTCAAATCCTCTTACTGATTTTATTAATGCCATTTTTTTAAGTTAAAAGTTAATAGTTGATAGTTAATAGTTAAAAGTTAATAGTTGATAGTTAATAGTTAAAAGTTAATAGTTAATAGTTGATAGTTAAAAGTTAATAGTTAAAAGTTAATAGTTGATAGTTAATAGTTGATAGTTAATAGTTGATAGTTAATATAACTA
>Ga0256827_10001913_pt1 | contig 13447 bp, 10 predicted proteins | sample CV84metaG_FD_185977 | JGI IMG/M metagenome (GOLD analysis project Ga0256827, IMG submission 185977) | Hydrothermal vent microbial communities from East Pacific Rise, Pacific Ocean - CV84 | ecosystem: Environmental > Aquatic > Marine > Hydrothermal vents | place: Pacific Ocean: East Pacific Rise... | reverse complement strand
TTCTTCAGGGATCTCATCAAGGAACTCTTCCATGCTTTTTATAGCAGGTATCTCGCTTTTCTCTTCTTCACTGTTTTTAACTCTGTTCTCTTCTGTATCAAAGAAAGTGTCTTTGGATATCTCCTGGGTTTGCATCTCCGGTATTTCGGGCTCATCCCAAAAGGCATTTGATTCAGAGTGCTTTAAATCTATCTTTATATTATTCGGTAAAATATCATCTGAACTAAGATTCAGCAAAGAGTCAAAATCATTTTTTTTCTCTGTTTTTAGCGGTTTCTCTTCAATGGTTTCTTTCTCCTCACTGAAGGCAAGCATATCTTCAAAATCAAACGTTTTTATTTCACTGTTACTCTCATCATCTGCAAGAAGATTAAATTCATCGATGGTATTATTCTCTTGAATATCTCTTCTTTTTTGTTCTTTTTGAAATGTTCTTTGAAGTATCTCTTTGGTTGGGGTATCTATGTATGTAGCAATGAGTCCCTGAGCTTGGGCATAATTTTCAGCCTTCAGTGCGGTAAGGATCTCTTGTATCTTTTCATCTGTTCTCAGGGGACCGAGTTGTAAAATTTGAAGTTGTATGGTTTCAATATCTGTAATAGAAATAGCAAGGTTGATAATACTCAATCTTTTTTTTGTTTGGTTCATATATGATCCTAGGTATTTACTTGGTGTGGTAATATGCAAAGTATAACAAAACTATGCTTTACAAAAGTGACAAGGATCAGACTTCACATTTCAATACAGAATCAACCATCCCTCTTGCCATCTGTTCTGTACCTACAAGAATTTCATAGTCCGGAAACTCTTCTGTGAGCGCATCTTTCTCTTTAAAACGATCTACTTTAATGATGACTTTACTTCTGCTTACAACCTGGGTCAACACATCACAAATAAGATGCAGTTTTTCACTGTTGTCAAATGCTACGATCACAACAGCAGAATCTTTTATATTTACAGATTCCAGAATGGTTTTTTTGGCAGCATTACCAAAGATGACACTTTTTCCCTCTTTTTGTGCTGCTTTTACATTGTGAATATTGTTTTCTATAGCAATGTATTTAACCGCACGATGATCCAGTTTTTCACATATTTTTCGACCTAATCGTCCATAACCCAATACAATGATATGGTCTTTCAGGGTTTTGTCCTTATATGTGTCACATGATACCTCTTCGTCATCCCTTAATAACAGGTTTGCCAAAGAAGAGATATTTCGCAATACAAAAGGAGTCATTACCATTGAAATGGCAATGGTGACAATAAGTATTTGGGAAACAGTAGGGTCAATGAGGTTTTCTTTTCCTGCCAGTTCAAATACGACCAAGCCGAATTCTCCCAGTTGGAAAAGTGCCAGTGCAGTCTTCAATGCAACTCTTTTCCCTGTACTTCGGACAAGTGAGAGAAATATAATAGAGATTTTTACCAGTGTAAAAAGGACCAACAATCCTATAATAGTGCCATAATGTGCCGCAATGATGGAAAAATCTATTTGCATACCTACCGTGATAAAAAAGATCCCGAGTAAAAGGTCTCTAAAGGGTATTAAGTCAGCCTCCACCTGATGTTTGTAGCGAGTCTCTGCAATAATCATTCCTGCAATAAATGCACCCAGAGAGTAGGAGAACCCTAAAGCATGGGCAAGTACAGAGGCTCCCATGACCATAAAAAGTACTGATCCGATGAATATTTCATTTGAATTGCTTTTTACTACTTCGTTGAAAAAAGGCTCAAGTATAAATTTTCCAAATGCCCAAAGTGCAGCAAAAAGAAGCAGTGCATCAAAAGTAGTTTGCATTAAAAGCAGTGATAAAGAGAGGTCATCAGATGACATGATCGTGATCATAAGCAAGATAGGGATCACCATAATATCCTGAAAGATCAAAATACCCAGTGAACGTTTCCCATACTCTTTATTGATCTCTCTATTGCTATTGAGGATCTTAAGAACAATCGCTGTGGACGAGAGTGACAATGCTGCAGCAATGACAACCGATGATTTTACATCCACATTGAAAAGATAAGTGGCAATTAGATAAAAGACTATCATGCTGAGACCTACTTGCATGCCCCCGTAAAAGAAAACTTTTTTTCGCATTTTGACAAGATGATGAATGGAGAATTCCAAACCGATCGTGAACATTAAAAAGACGATCCCGAACTCAGCAATGATATGTAGTTCTTCAGAATGTCCTGCATGGGATAGTTGCAGGAAATAGGTGATGATTATACCGGTGGCAATGTATCCGATAATAGTAGGAATATGTAATCTGGTAAGGATAAGGTTTGTGACCGTGGCTATAAAAATAGTTAAAACGATGATCTCAAGCATTTATATCAGAACCCTTTTTATATATTTGCACTTAAAGCCAAGAGTCTGCAGGAATTTTCCAGAATAGAGATCTTTTTTGCCATTTCTGTAAGATCTCTGTCGTAAGATATAAGTCCAAAACCTTTTATCAGAAGAAGATGTGTATCGTGTTTTTGAAAGAATTGGTGTATTTCATAAGGTGCACGTTCAAGCCAGTCTTCTATATTTTTAGGATCATATACGATGAGGTCACCTAAAACTCTTTTTCCGTAATAGTCTTGTGGAGAAACCTTACCGTGTTTAAGTGAATATGCTGTTGCATAAGGAGGCATTGTATAGCTTATATATTTGGCATTTGGTATGGTTTTATAGATGAGTTCATGTATATGTGCATCTGTATTGGCCAAACTCCATCTGTAATCTCTTTTTTGACAATCAAGTTTGATCAGAGACTCTTCTGTCACTTCATCTAAAATAGTTTCCTGGGAATTGATGAGAAAAGAACTGGCACTCAGTCTTGCAGAGATAGAACCATGGTATACCGAAAAAAAGTTTTTATTGAAAAGAGAGAGTGATATATGTTTTATGTCATCAATGAGGTGCTTGTCCATGGTTTGCTTAGCCTTTATTCATGTATAGTTCGATATTATTTTGCTATTATAACACTAAACTTAGTGAATAGTGAACAGCGAATAGAAAATAGTGAAGGAAACAGGTGAAAACTCCCCATATACCGGTACTCTTAAATGAAGTGTTAGACAGTTTTAAAAATCTTAATGAGGGATATTTTATCGACTGTACTTTAGGATATGCCGGACATAGTTCTGAAATGTTGAAAAGGTATGCAGATATCAGACACATCGGTATTGACAGAGATGATGAAGCGTTGGTATTTTCAGAAAAGAGACTCGAACCCTATGCGGAACGAAGTAAACTCTATAAAGGTACTTTTGCAACAGTATTACCCACGTTGGAAGAAGCACCCATTATGGCAGTTCTTGCAGATTTTGGAGTCTCTTCTCTGCAGCTTGATAAAAAAGAGAGAGGATTTTCTTTTACTTCAGAGACTTTGGATATGCGTATGGATGCTTCTGCAGCTTTGTCTGCCTATGAAGTGGTCAATACCTATCCTAAAGATAAACTTGAATATATTTTTGATGCATATGGTGAAGTACGTTCTTACCGTAAACTCGCAGCTGCTGTCGTTGAAGCAAGATCCAAAGCACCTATAGAGAGTGCGAAAGAACTCTCTGAAATTGCAAAACAGGTCATCCCTCCCGGAGGGAAAATACATCCTGCTACTTTGATGTTCCAAGCCATTCGTATAGAAGTGAATAATGAATTGGGTGAAATTGAAGGACTACTTGATGCGCTTGAAGCAAAACATAGCAAAGATGAAGTGGTTTCACTCATTACTTTTCATTCTTTAGAGGATCGTTTGGTAAAGAATCGTTTTAAAAAGTGGAGTACAGCATGTATCTGTGACCCTCAGGCTATGCGTTGTACTTGTGGAAAAGAGCATGCTCTGGGAAAGGTTTTATCACGAAAACCTGTTATTGCGGGTAAAGAGGAACTTAAAGTAAATCCAAGAAGCAGGTCTGCAAAGTTAAGATCATTCAAATTCAATGTTTCATCAGGTGAGGCATAGTGGTGAGTAAAAAGAGAAGATCAACACCTAATGGGATCACCTTTGGCATGGTCAGTGTCATTATGATGTCAGTAACGATCGTTCTCATACTTACTATGATCAAAATTTATTTGAGTAATCAGATCTATTATGAGAGCAAGAAGGTCAATAAAATACAAAGAGAAGTCTCTGCACTAAAAGCAGAAAAGGTCATACTTCAGCAAAGTGTAGAAGCACTGAAATTCAAAAACAGAGTCACAGATACTATTTTTGTCATTAGCGATTCGGAGAACTAATGATTAAAAAATTTATTACTTTTGCAGTAGATAAACCTATAATAAACCATATTTTAATGGTTTTCATGCTGCTTCTCTCTATTTTTGCCTATCAGGATATTCCTAAAGAGATATTTCCTCCCTCAGCCCTGGATCAGATAAATATTACAGGCGGATATCCGGGTGCCTCTGCTGATGTCTTGGACAAAATGGCAGTAAAAAATATTGAAGATGATATTAAAAGTATTTCTGAAGTGGAGAATATTGATACGGTCATACAAAATGGTTTTTTTTCTATCAAAGCAGATATTAAAACAGGCAGTGACAATCAGTTGGTGCTTGGTGATGTAAAAGATGTCATTGCCAATGTAAGGCGGGATCTTCCTGCAGATATGGATGAACCGATCGCAAAGATCACAGTACATGATTTCCCTCTCTTGCTTATAGCCATATCGGGAGATGTTCCTAAAAAAAGACTTCTCGATATTGCTGAAGATTTAAAGAGCAGGTTGAGTGTCTATAAAGATTTAAGCGGTATTGCTATCAGAGGGGATGCCGATGATGAAGTACTGATCAAGATCGACAACAAAAAACTGTTGGCATACAACTTGGCAAAAGAGAGTGTGTATAAAGCTATCAGTACATTGAGCTCTATCTTCCCCATAGGTACGATAGAGCAAAAAGGAAGTCATCTTTACATTTCAACGCTCAATGGTGAAAAAAGTGTAGAAGCTCTGGAATCAGCCTTGATCACTGTTGCCGGTAAACGAATACGTTTAGGTGATATTGCACAGGTGAGTTTCGGATTGAGCGAGAGTAATGAGATATCGCATTATAACGGTGTGCAGAATATCTCTATCAATGTCAATAAAACCAAACAGGGGAATGCGATTGCACTTAGCAAAGAGATAAAACTTTTGCTTAAAGAGGTGCAGAAAGAGTATGACGATGTGGTATTGGAAGTCTATACCGATACTTCAATTTGGATCAAGAATAGATTGAATCTTGTCTCATCCAATATCCTCTTTGGACTGATACTGGTCTTTCTTGCACTTTTTATGTCTGTGAACTATAAGATCGCTTTAGTCGTCGCTATAGGAATACCGGCAAGTTTTATGATCACCTTGATTTCAGCTGATATGATAGGATACAGTTTGAATATGCTTACACTTTTGGGGGCATTGATTGCTCTTGGGATGCTGGTGGATGAAGCCATTGTCGTGGCTGAAAATATTTACAGACATATGGAGATGGGTAAAACACCGCGTGAAGCTGCTATAGATGGTTCTGTAGAAATGTTTCCTGCTGTACTGACGGCAACACTTACCACCGTATTTGCTTTTTTGCCTCTTCTTATCCTTTCCGGTGAAATGGGTATGTTCATGAAAGTATTGCCTGTAATGATCTCTATACTGCTGCTCTCTTCTCTTTTTGAAGCATTTTATTTTTTACCTTTGCACTCCAAAGAGCTATTTTCTATGAAAGATGCAAAAATAGATCATGACAGAAGTGATTTCTGGGTAAGACTTGATGTGAAATATGAAAAGTTACTGGGGGCACTTTTAAAAAAGAAAAAACGTTCTCTGTTTTTACTGCTGATATTTATTCTCTTGTCCACTGCAGGTATGCTGAGTATCACAAAGTTCAAACTGTTTCCGGAATTTGATTCCACACAAATTTATTTAAGCGGTAAAATAGATGTGAACTCTAAACTTGAAGATACAGAAAAATATGTTACAGAATTAGAAGAGAGATTGCTAGCCTATTACAAAAGTCAGGGAGATGGTAAAGGAGAAGTCTCTTCCATTACTTCTATCATAGGTCTTCTTTTTAATTCAGACCAGACATTTGAAACAGGTAAAAACCTTTTTCATATTTTTATTAATTTACATGAGAAAGCACCGGAGAATTTTTTCGATACATATTTAAATCCTGTTTTTTCTTTAGAGTATGATGGTGAAGATATGATACGGAAGCATAAAGCACAGCAAATTGCAAAAGATACCCAAAAGGAAGTGGTAGAAGTATTTAGAAAGATGAAGTTACCCAATGGGGAGAAGCTCTTCTCCGAGATCAATATTTTTGTTCCGCAAACAGGGATAGTAGGACACGATATAGAGATAGGTTTAAATGTTCTGGATGAGAAAAAACAACTTCGTGCTATATTAGAACTTAAAAAAGTACTTTTAGGAATAGATGGTGTATTTGATGTAACAGACAATGCAAAAGAGGGTGTGAAGGAGTTAAAACTCCGAGTGAATGAATATGGTCAAATGCTGGGTTTCTCTGAAGCGTATGTGACCTCTGTGCTTAAAGGTTCCTTTTTGACCGGAGAGTATGGAAAAATGTTTGATGACAAAGGCTTGATCCGTGTACGTATAGAAGATCCAAGTAAAGATGATGATCTTGAAATACGATCTGTTCAGCTCACCACTCCGGATGGACAGTCTGTTGTGCGACTGGATGAGGTGTGTGATTTTGTTTATAAAAAGTCTTATGTCAAGATCTTTAAAGAAGATGCTGATAGGGTACGTACGGTCATTGCAAGAGTAGAGAGCAAGACCATTCTGGCAACTGAAGTAATGCAGCAGATAAAACCTCTGCTTAAAAAGTTTGAAAAAGAGGGGATTAAAGTTATTATAAAAGGTGAAGAGAAAGAGAACAATCAAATGAAAAAAGAGATGTCTCAGGCAGCACTTATTGCTATTTTCCTCATTTTTATCTCCTTAGTATGGATGTTTAACTCTCTGGTCCTGCCTCTTATCATTATCTCCACTATACCTCTAACTATTGTCGGGGCACTGGTAGGTACTTATATTATGGGTATTAATATGACCATGCCGGGAGTCATGGGTATGATAGGACTTGCAGGTGTTGTGGTCAATGACGGATTGATCATGCTTAGTTTCATTAAAAACTCCAAAAATCAGAGTGACATGATGGAGAAAGCAGGACATAGACTAAGACCGATCCTCTTAACATCTATCACCACTGTATTGGGACTTTCAAGCATGATCTTCTTTGCAAGCGGACAAGCATTGATCATCCAGCCTATGGCGATCTCTCTTGGGTTTGGTATTGCCTGGGCAACAGTACTTAACCTTTATTATGTACCGTTGATGTATTCAGTGATCTATAAAGTAAAGGAATATTAACATTGTTTAGTTATAATATTTTCCTTTAAAAATAGTAAGAACTTATGTACATAGGAAATAAATGTTAAGTGCCGTTGAAAGAAAGATAGAACAATTTGTAGCTGACTTGAATGATAAAGAGGTGACAGCCCTCTATATCCAATTGCCACAGGGGAAAAGACTTCGTGCAAAGCTTATTTTAAAAATAGCAGGTTCCCGTCTGTCTGTTGTAAAAACGGCAGCAGTTGTAGAAATGATCCATGCTGCAAGTCTTTTGCATGATGATGTGATAGATGATGCTTTTACACGTCGTAATAAACCTTCCATTAACGCACTTTACGGAAATAAAACAGCCATAATGTTTGGAGATATTCTTTACTCCAAAGGCTTTTTCGAGTTAAACAATATCTCTCCGGAAGTTTCCAAGATCGTCTCTAATGCAGTTATACAACTCAGTCTGGGAGAACTTAAAGATGTTTCTCTTTCCAAAAAAATAAATTTGGATAAAGAGAAGTATCTTGAAATGATCTACCAAAAAACAGCTTCTCTCATAGAAGCAAGTGCCGGAGCCGCTGCAGTACTTGCCGGCAAATCTAAAGATGCCTATATGACGTACGGAAGAAATCTTGGTTTGGCATTTCAGATGATAGATGATCTTCTTGATATTACGTCAGATTCTGAAACATTGGGAAAACCTGCACTGCATGATTTTGTAGAGGGAAAAACAACTCTGCCGTATATTTATCTTTATGAAGTATTGGATGAAGAGGGAAAAAGAAAACTCTCTTCTCTGCATGCAAAAGAATTGAATGTAGAGGATCAAACTTGGATCCTACAGCAAATGAAAGAGTACAAGATCATCGAGAGATCTTACGCTGAAGCTAAAGTCCTTATAGATGAAGCGATTGATTTAATGAACGCTCATGGTGAAGATGCGCTTTCTGGTATAGCCAAAGAGATGATAGAGAGGGATTTTTAATGTATTATCAAATTATCAGTTTTTCCCATAAAAATTGTGAACAGTCAATGAGAGAAAAGTTGGCATTTTCCAACAATGAAGAGAAAAAAATATTTTTAGACCAATTGGTAGGATTTGAATTTGTGCATGAAGCTTTTGTGATCTCTACCTGTAACCGTGTAGATATTGTTATGGCAACAAGAGATAATTTTTCATCTTATCATGCAGTTTTGGGGCTAATGAGTCAAAAATCTGAATTGAACTTTTATGAACTCAAAACTACTGCACAACGTTATGACGATGAAGAGGCAGTTGAGCAGATCTTCTCTGTGGTTTCATCATTGGATTCATTGGTTATAGGTGAATCACAAATTACAGGGCAGGTGAAAGAAGCATTTCGATTTTCCTATCAAAATAAAACAGCAGGACGTAAACTGAACCGTGTTCTCTCTTATGCGGTCAAATGTGCTGCGGAAGTAAGAAATGTTACCAATATATCTCAAAATCCTATCTCTATAGCTTCCGTTGCTGTGGCTCAGGCACATAAGCTTTTGGGTGACAATATACAGGGAATGAAAGCCATTGTTGTCGGTGCTGGAGATATGGGTGTACTTGCTGCAAAACATTTGCTTAGAACAGGGTGTGATGTTGTACTTATAGGACGTGACTTGGAAAAAACCCAGGCTGTTGCAGACTCTTTGGGTGAAAATGTCAAAGCAGATACTCTGGATACTTTGTCAAAATACATTAACAGATACAGACTTCTTTTTACAGCTACTTCTTCGAAAGAGCCGATCATTACCAAAGAGATTATAGAGAATGAGACACTTCCACGATACTGGTTCGATATGGCGATTCCCCGTGATATAGAAGATATGGATCTTGAAAAGCTGGAACTGTTCCGTATAGATGATCTTCGCAGTATTTCAAGTGACAATCATGCTCTGCGTGAAGAACAGGCAGTAAGAGCAAGTGGAATTGTAGAAAAATATAAAGAAGAGTTCTATACCTGGCTTAAAGCGCTTTCTGTTGAACCTGTAATCAAACAGATGAGAGAAGATGTCTCATCTGCCATAGAGAAAGAGATGGCAAGAGCAATTAAAAAAGGTTTTGTACCTTCCGAATATGAAGAAAATATGAAAAAAATGGCAGAACAGATGTTTAACCGTTTTTTACATGATCCTACACAAAATTTAAGACGTTCATCTACCGATAAAAATAATGCAAACTGCATTGAAGCGATTAAAAAAATGTTTGATATCAATACAGAATATATTGATACAAAACAATACAAATCAGACCATCATACAAAAGGATACAGTGCGTGAGATTTTCAAAATTATTAGTTCCGACAAGTAAAGAGACTCCAAATGATGCTACATTGGCAAGTCATATCTACCTTATACGTGGAGGGTTCATTCAGTCTGTAGGCGGATCAGGACTTTACAACTTTTTGCCATTGGGGAAAAAAGTATTGGACAAAGTACGTGCCGTGGTCAAAGATGAGTTGGACAAAGCCGGCTGTCAGGAAGTAAGCTTGAGTTTTGTAACACCCGCTTCACTCTGGCAAGAGAGTGGACGTTTTGAAAAATATGGTAAAGAACTTCTGCGTTTTAAAGACCGTAAGAACAATGATTTTATTTTAGGACCTACACATGAAGAGATGATGGTGAATCTTGTACGGCAAACAGTCAAAAGTTACAAACAACTGCCACTGAATCTCTATCAGATCAATCTTAAGTTCCGTGATGAGATCAGACCCCGTTTCGGTTTAATGCGTGGACGTGAATTTCTTATGAAAGATGGTTACAGTTTTCACTCATCTCCGGAAGATATGAAGCGTGAATTTGATCTGATGGAAGAGACGTATAAAAAGATTTTTAACCGACTGGGACTTGAATTTAGGGTGGTAGAAGCAGATTCCGGTGCCATCGGCGGTTCAGGATCCAAAGAGTTCATGGTACTTGCAGATTCCGGTGAAGATACGATCGTGGTTTGTGATCATTGTGAGTATGGTGCAAATATTGAAGCGGCAGTACGCAAAGAAAAAAACTGTGATGCCGAAGCTCCCGAAGCAGTCTTTGCAAAATTTCATACACCGGAGACAAAGAGCATAGAAGAGTTGAGCAGATTTTTCCATGTGGATCCGTATTACCTTGTGAAAACAGTAGCAAAAAAAGCATTGTATGATGAAGGCAAAAGTGAAGTAGTTCTTTTTGCTTTAAGGGGTTCAGATGAACTGCAGGAAGTCAAAGCCTGTAATGCAGTGAATGCCAATGATCTACTCGATATCACCGAAGAAGAACTTGCTGATGCAGGTCTTGTTGCCGGATATATGGGTCCAACAGTTGTACCTGAAGGTGTGAAAGTAGTATTTGATAATACTTTAAAAGATGCTTCATCAATGATATGTGGTGCCAATGAAGCAGAGTATCATCTAATTGGCAACTCTTTTGTAGGTGTTGAAACAGATCATCACGATCTGGTTGCGGTACAGGAAGGGGATCTTTGTAGTTGTTGTGGGGAAGCTCTACGCTACACAAAAGGTATAGAAGCAGGGCATATCTTCCAACTTGGTACACAATATTCAGAACCTCTGGCTGCAAATTTCTTAGATGAGAATGGTAAGGCGCAACCAATGTTCATGGGAACATATGGTATTGGTGTGAGCCGTCTGCTTGCTGCGATCATTGAACAAAACCATGATGACAAAGGTTGCATCTGGACGAAAGAGTCTGCACCTTTTGATTTGCAAATTATCATTTCAAACATTAAAGATGAAGCACAGGTCGCACTGGGTGAAAAACTCTATGCACTGATGCTTGAAAAAGGTGTGGATGTACTTTTGGATGAGAGAAAAGACAGATTTGGTGCAAAGATGAAAGATTATGAACTTCTGGGTGTACCTCATGCGGTGGTTATTGGTAAAAAACTCTCTGACGGTCTGGTTGAATTTGTAAGCAGAGACGGTATGCAAAAAGATGAAACATCTGTAGAACAAATAGAAAATGTATTGCTGGAGAGGTTTTAACCCATGTTTTTTGCTATACCCTTTTTTCTTATAGAGCTTTATCTGTCACTTGAAATGGGTGAGACCATAGGTTTCTTATGGTCAGTCATTTGGATCATGGCTACTATTTTTATAGGGACAATACTTTTACAAAATTCACCACATGCAATTATGAACCAAATGCAGTCTGTACAAAAAGGAAAACTCAATCTTAAAAAGTTTCAGGATGCGAGTATGTCTTACTTTGTTGGTTCTATTTTACTGATCATTCCCGGAGTATTTAGTGATTTTTTGGGACTTGCAGCATTGGGCTATACAGTGTATTTACAATTTATCGCTAAAATAACCCCTGAACAAACAAATTTTAAAACAAATAAAGGAGATGACAATGTCATTGATGTCGAAATTATTGACGAGCACACTGATCGCATCGATCGCACTTAATGCAGGTGCTGTACCGGATAATAAAACGCTGCTTAAATATGTGAAAAGAAATGTGGTAAAGAATCCACAGGTAAAAGTAAATGGTGTTACAGTTTTAGAGACTAAAACACATAAAGACTTGCCGGGTTGGACAGTGATATTGGCAACGATGGATCTGAATTATCAGAAAAAAGATATACATGCTCCTGAAATGATGTTTGCCAAAGATGGATTGATCACCAGTCATTTGGTCAACCAGAGAACAGGCAATGACTATAGAAATGAGATCAAGCCTACTGTACCTAAAGGTATGTACAATAAAGAGCATCTTCTCTTTGGTAATGAAGATGCAAAACATAAAGTATTGATCTTTTCAGATCCTCAATGTCCATTCTGTCAGGAAGTGATACCGGAGATCTTTACTGCCGCAAAAGAAAATCCGACAAAATTGGCTATATATTATTACCATTTGCCACTCTTGAGGATTCATCCTGTCTCGGATGTGTTGACACGTGTGATGCATGTGGCACAGAATGAAGGGAAAATAGATATAGTTGAAAAAATCTATTCTTTAAAGATCAATCCGAGAGAAACCAATGTCAAGAAAATACTCGCAGCAGTGGAAAAACATGCAAACTACACAGTGACAGAAAAACAGATTGATGCAAAAAGTGTGAAAGCAGCCATTAAAACCGATGCTGATGCTGCAGCTAAAATGATGGTTTCGGGAACACCTACTATTTATATAGATGGTGAGTGGGATAAAATGAGAAACGGGTATAAAAAACTCATCAAGTAAAAGATGTTTAGTGGTGCGTTGGGAAACGCACCCTATGTGTGTTTATTAAAATAATGTAGGGTGCGTTTCCCAACGCACCAAAGGAAATTTTTTGGAAAAATTAATCATAGCAACAAGAGCAAGTAATCTTGCTCTTTGGCAGGCATATCATATTAAAGAGAGAATTGAGACTACTTTTCCTGAAGTGACAGTAGAACTTAATGAGATCACTTCCAAAGGTGACAAGATACTTGATAAACCTTTAGCACTCATTGGTGGTAAAGGGCATTTTACCAAAGAGCTTGAAGATGAAATGCTTGCAGGTACAGCAGATTTGGCAGTACATTCACTGAAAGATGTCCCTACCTATATTCCTGAAGGTTTGGAGCTTTGTGCCATTACAACACGTCAAGATCAGTCTGATGTCCTACTCTCCCATACCTATAAAAGTTTGGATGCACTTCCTCTTGGGGCAACAGTTGGAACAACATCTTTAAGAAGACGCATGCAGCTTCTTGAGAGACGTCCTGACCTCATAGTGAAAGAGTTGAGAGGAAATGTGAACACAAGACTCAGAAAGCTCAAAGAGGGGCAGTATGATGCGATCATCCTGGCATACATTGGTCTTTACAGACTTGACTTGCTTAAAGATATTCCTTTTGTAGAGAAGTTGGATTTTTTCATTCCGCCTATGGGACAGGCAGCACTGGGTATAGAGATCGTAAGCAGTAATGACAGAGTACGTGAAATAGCTATGACTCTGAATGATGAGAACTCTTTCATCTGTACAAAACTTGAACGTGACTTTGTTTCTGCCATAGGAGCAGGGTGTTCCGCTCCTGTAGCAGTTAATGCTGTGATTGATGGTGAGACTATTACTGTGAAAGCTATGTTGGGTTATCCCAATGGAACGAACATTGTACATAAAGAG
>Ga0256827_10001911_pt1 | contig 13450 bp, 13 predicted proteins | sample CV84metaG_FD_185977 | JGI IMG/M metagenome (GOLD analysis project Ga0256827, IMG submission 185977) | Hydrothermal vent microbial communities from East Pacific Rise, Pacific Ocean - CV84 | ecosystem: Environmental > Aquatic > Marine > Hydrothermal vents | place: Pacific Ocean: East Pacific Rise... | reverse complement strand
CAATATCAAAGAAGTTCTGTCCTTCTTTAAAATACATTTTCTCATGAGCCATCTTTTTAGTAACAATACCTGTAAAGGGTGCATAAATAACTATATTATCTATAGGTTTTAATTTTTTTACTATCTGTTTTATTTGCCATGCAGAAACACCCAAAAGTTTGAGTTTCTTCTTTGCCGATTTTATATTATTTTTAGTAGCAAAAGATTTGGATTTTAATATTGAAATTAGTTCATTTTGAGCTTCTATGAGTTTAGGGCTGTAAATTGTGAGTACTTTTTGTCCTCTTTTTACAAATTGACCTTCATAATTTATCCATAATCTTTCAACTCTGCCATCAAATTGTGCTGAAATATGGCTTATCTTTCTTTCATCATAAGATATTTTACCAATTGTTTGTATTATTGAATTAAAGTTTTGGTTATATTTTATAGTATAAAGTTTCATTCCTGATAGTTTTATATTTTTTTTATTCATAAACTGAGTATAAACAGGCTTAGGTATTAAAATCATTGGACTTCCATCTGCAGGACAATCCCCAGCTGTTTCAGATTTTATATTGGGATAGTTTTCACACTGATATTTATTTTTATCAACTTCTATTTTTGCTCCATCTTCCTCTAATGGTATTAAATCCATATTGCAAATAGGGCATTTATCATCGGGATTTTCAGATCTTACAGATGGGTGCATTGCACATGTATATTGCTCTTTATAATTATTACCTTGTTGAGACGCATTGCCATGCGTCTCAACTGTATTGCCATGCGTCTTATCACATGAATAAATAAATAAAATAGTTAATATTAATAATAAAGTTTTCATATTATATCCTTGTAAATATATAGTCAAAGTAAATGTTAATTGCTTCAAGTGATATGTCAATACATTCAATGCTTGTATTAAGCATAAGTTCTTTTAGTTCGATAATATCGGTAAAATCACTATTATCATAAGATAGATTATTGTTATTTAATTCATTTAAGTTCGTAATTATAGGTTTTAGAGTATTTTTACATATTTTTAAGCTTTTTTGGTAAGATTCAAATATTTTTTTATATTTTTCGCTATCGCTATTTATAATATAATTAATTTTATTTAAATTAAGCTCCTGAGCATTAACGAGCTCAAGTCGTTTGCTCGCTTCGCTCGTTCCTTTATTATCCCAGAATGGAAGAGTCATTGAAACGGTAAAAGAAAATAAATCAGAGCCATCACTCATTTTTTGCTCAAATCTCTGGAGCCATGCAAAAGAAAACTTAAAGTCAGGTTTATTTAATGTTTTAAAGTATTTGTATTCATCTTTTAATATCTTTATTTTTGATTTTATTAATTTTTCTTTAATACTAACAGAAGGCTTGGATTTCTGAATATTAGTATTTGATATTTTCCAGTTCTGGATTTATAAAACTTATTAAGAGAAGATAAACTAAAAACATATTTTCCTTTTAAAAATTGAATTTAAAATCAAATTCAAGTAATAATTTATTATCTAACAGTTTTTTTTCCTAATTTGTAAAAAGGTTAACTATTTGATTTTACTGTTGTTTTAATGTTGTAGTTATTGCTGTTGTCATTTCTTTAGATAATATTCTTTACTATATGTTTAATATTCTTCATTAAAATTCTTATAAATTTTCTACTTTTTTCTTTAAATCAAGCATTGACAACTTAAAAATCGTGTTTATTATAAGTTTGCGAATGAAAATTGTATTTATTTACAAGATAATTTTATGAATTAGGAGGTTTAATTATGGGAAAAATAATCGGAATCGATTTAGGTACAACAAATTCAGTTGTATCAATTATGGAAGGCGATGAGCCTAGAATTATTGAAAATCAAGAGGGAGCAAGAACTACTCCAAGTATTGTTGCTTTTACTGGTGAAGAAGTTTTAGTTGGTCAGACTGCAAAAAATCAGGCTGTTACTAATCCTGAAAGAACTGTACATTCAATAAAGAGATTTATTGGTATGAAATTAAATGACTTGGAAAATGAAATAAAAAAAGTTTCATATAAAGTTGTTCCTGGTTCAGGAAGTGATGCAAGAGTTGAAATTGATGGTAAAAAATATTCTCCAGAAGAAGTAAGTGCTAAAATTTTAACAAAATTAAAAAAAGCAGCAGAAGCTTATTTAGGCCAATCTGTAACTGAAGCAGTTATTACTGTTCCTGCTTATTTTAATGATAGTCAAAGACAAGCAACTAAAGATGCAGGCAAAATTGCAGGGCTTGATGTTAAAAGAATTATAAATGAGCCAACAGCAGCAGCATTAGCTTATGGTTTAGATAAGAAAAAAGATGAAATTATTGCTGTTTATGACTTTGGTGGTGGTACTTTTGATGTATCAATCCTTGAAGTAGGTGAAAATGTTGTTGAAGTTATTTCTACTAATGGTGATACTCACTTAGGTGGTAATGATGTTGATAATGTTATTATGGATTACTTGATTTCTGAATTTAAAAAACAAACAGGAGTTGATGTAAGTAAAGATAAAATGGCTATTCAAAGACTTAAAGAAGGTGCAGAAAAAGCTAAAATTGAATTATCAACTAAAAAAACAGCAGATGTTAATATTCCATTTTTAACAGCAGATGCTTCTGGCCCTAAACACATGAATATAAATTTAACAAGAGCTAAATTTGAAGATTTAATCAGAGATTTAGTACAAAGAACTTTAGAGCCATGTAAAAAGGCATTAAAAGATGCTAAAAAATCAACTTCTGATATTGATGAAATTCTTTTAGTTGGTGGCTCTACAAGAATTCCTCTTGTTCAGGAAAAAGTTAAAGAGTTTTTTGGTAAAGAGCCAAATAGAAGTGTTAATCCTGATGAAGTTGTTTCATTAGGTGCTGCAATTCAGGGTGGTGTTTTAACTGGTGATGTAAAAGATATTTTACTTCTTGATGTTACACCTTTATCATTAGGTATTGAAACATTAGGTGGTCAGTTTACTAAATTAATTGAAAGAAATACAACAATACCTACTAAAAAATCTCAGGTATTTTCTACAGCTGCTGATAATCAGCCTTCTGTTGAAATTCATGTTCTTCAAGGTGAAAGAGCATTGGCATCTGGAAATAAAACATTAGGTAGATTTAGTTTAGATGGTATTCCTGCTGCACCAAGAGGAGTTCCTCAAATTGAAGTAAGCTTTGATATTGATGCTAATGGAATTGTTCATGTTTCTGCAAAGGATTTAGGAACAGGTAAAACACAGAATATTACAATTCAATCTTCTTCAGGCTTATCAAAAGATGAAATTGAGGATTTAGTACAAGAAGCTAAGTCACATGAATCAGAAGATAAAGCTAAAGCAGAAGCAATTGAAGAGAAAAATAAGCTTGACAGCTTAATTTATACAACAGAAAAAACTTTATCTGATAGTAAAGATAAAATTGATGCTTCTTTAATTTCTGAAGTTGAAGCTGTTGTTAAAACTGCAAAAGAAGCTCTTGAAAGCAATGACATTGAAAGAATGAAATCATCTTATGATGAATTATCTAAAAAAGCTCATAAGGTTGCTGAAGAGTTATATAAAACAGACCAATCACAACAACAAGGTCAACCAAATGCAGAAGAGCAACAACAAGCATCTTCTGATGATGATGATGATGTTATTGATGCTGAATTTGAGGTTAAAGACTAATAATTTGTATTTTTAACAAATTATCTGTAAAATGGCTATCCAGAGTATTATACTTTGGGTAGCCATTTTTTTTATATGGAGTTTAATATTATGAAACTGATAGAATGTGTACCGAATTTTTCAGAAGGAAGAGACTTAAAAGTAATTGAACAAATTGCAGATGCAATAAAAAATGCTGGTGGTAAGTTGCTTGATGTTGACCCTGGAAATGCAACGAACAGAACTGTAATTACTTTTGTTGCAGAGCCTAAAATAGTTGTAAATGCTGCATTTGCAGGCATTAAAAAAGCTTCTGAATTAATTGATATGTCTAAACATAGTGGAGCACATGCAAGAATGGGTGCAACAGATGTATGTCCTTTGATTCCTGTAAGTGGTGTAACAATTGAAGAATGTGTTGAATTATCAAAAGAGCTTGCTAAAAAAGTAAGTGAAGAATTGAGTATTGCTACTTACTTATATGAATATGCTGCACAAAAAGAAGATAGAAAAAACTTAGCTATAATTAGAGCAGGTGAATATGAGGGCTTTTTTGAAAAAATTAAATTGCCTGAATGGAAACCTGATTTTGGTGAAATAATTCATAATAAAAAATCAGGTTCTACTGTTATTGGAGTTAGAGAATTTTTAATTGCTTACAATATTAACCTGAATACTACCTCAACTCTAATTGCAAGAAAAATTGCAAACCGAATAAGAGAGAAGGGGTATCCTAAAAGAGATGAAAATGGTAAATTGGTTAAAAAAGATGGTAAAAAAGTTTTTACTCCAGGGCTTTTCAAAAATGTTAAAGCTGTTGGCTGGTATATTGAAGAATATAAAAGAGCTCAAATATCAATTAACTTAACGAATTTTAATATTACTCCTATTTATGAGGTTTTTGATGCTGTTTGTAAGCTTGCAACTGAATTTGGAGTAAGGGTAACTGGCAGTGAGCTTGTTGGTTTAATTCCTAAAAAAGCAATTTATGATGCAGGTGTTTATTTTATAAAAAAAGCAAATCAACCTTATGGTTTAAGTGAAGGTGAAATAATTGAAAATGCAATACAATCCTTAGGATTAGCAGAATTATCTTCTTTTGAGCCAAATGAAAAAATAATTGAATATAAAGTTGCTAAAAAAAGAGATTTGATAAATATGACAATTACTGATTTTACAGATGAACTAGCTTCAAACTCTCCTGCTCCTGGTGGTGGAAGCATTGCGGCATTGAGTGCGGCTCTTTCTTCTGCTTTAACTGCAATGGTTGGTAATTTAACAGTTGGTAAGGCTAAATATAAAAAAGTAAATACTGAAATGAAAGAGCTTTCTTATAAAGCACAACAATTAAAAGAGTTTTTTATAAATATTATAGATGATGATACTGATGCCTTTAATGAAATAATGGATGCTTTTAAATTGCCTAAAAATAGTGAAGATGAGGTCTTATCAAGAACTAAAGCAATTGAAGATGCCACTAAAAAAGCTACTTTAATACCATTTTCTGTTATGGAAAAGATATCTGAATTATATCCACTAATTGAAATTGCTTTAAATAAAGGTAATCAATCTGCAATATCTGATGCTGGAGTTGCTGCTCTAAATGCAAAATCTGCATTTTATGGAGCTTACTATAATGTTTTAATCAATCTGAAAGATTTAAAAAATGAAACATTTAATAAATATTTAAAAGAAAAGTCACTAAAATTAAAAGAAGAGGTTGATTCCTATGATAAAAAATTATCTGAATTGATTTTTTCTAAATTGTCATAAAATATAAAAAATTATTGAATCTCATACCTAAATAAGTTAAAGTAATGATGGCTTTAAAATATTTTAAGGATATTATTTATGATTAGTGTAGTTTTATCAGGTGGAATTGGAACTAGATTCTGGCCATTATCTACTAAAAAAAATCCTAAACAGTTTTTACCTATTTTTCAAAATGGTAAATCACTTTTTGATTTAGCAATTGAAAGGGTTAGTTTTTTAAATAATAGTGAAATTCTTACAATAACAAATATTGATTATAAAAATTTTCTTAAAAATCATAATTTAATTCCTTTGTATGAGCCATTTGGACGAAATACATTTGGAGCATTTATTTTAACAGTGAAATATTTATTTGATAACAAAAAACTAGATGAACCCATTGTTATTCTCCCCTCTGACCACATGATTTTAGATAAAAAAAGTTTTGCTGATGATATAAATAATGCTGTAAATGTTGTAAATGAACAAAATATTTCTGTAATTTTAGGCATTAAGCCTGAATATGCAGAAACTGGTTATGGATATATTAAAGCTTCAAGAGTTATTGATGAAAATACAGCTCTTTATGGTGTAAAGGGTTTTAAGGAAAAGCCTAATTTACAATTAGCAAAGTATTATTTAAATATTGGTGGATATTTTTGGAATTGCGGAATAGTTATTACAAAGGCAAGTATTATTTTAGATGAAATTAAGGAAAGATATATAGATATTTATAATATTATTCTCCAAAAGTCATATACCTATTTGATAGATAATTTTAACTTGATTCCAAATATACCAATAGAGCAGGCAATTATAGAAAAAAGTCGTAAAGTTGCAATGATAAAAGCTAGTTTTGATTGGAGTGACTTAGGAAGCTGGGATAGTTATTTTAAATATATAAAAAAATCAGAAACGAGTATGCTAAAGGAGCATAATAGCAGTAATAATCATGTTTTGACGAGTAAAAAAACAATTCTTATTGATATTGAAGGTCTTACTGTAATTGAATCTGATGATGGATTATTGATTATGAAGAATGATAGTTATCAAAAACTGAAAGATGTGTTGAAATAGTAAAAAATTATTGAATCATAATTATAAATAGGTTAATATATACCGTATATAAACTTGCTTGGGAGCTAATTTGGATTATTTTATATTTTTTATATTTGAGATTTTCTTTTTCTTTATAATCAGAAATTATTTTACTATAGTGCTTTTTCATCATTTTCCTGAAAGAATTAAATTTTCTGTAAAAGAAAAAACAAGGCCTCCATTTATTAAAAATAAAGAGCTAAATAATTTAATAAAAGTTCTTAATTTGAATTATACAGGTATAAGAAAAGAAACTATTTTTAAAATTTTTTCATTAAAATATTTTTTATATAAAAATAACCAAAATAATTACCTTGATATTACTAAAAATAAAAAGTTTTACTATATTTCATACTATCTTCATAATAAATTATATCTTTTATATAAGAAAAATCTTCAAATCTCTCCACTGGAAAGTGATACAATTAAAATATCCTTTTTATCAAAAGGTATTTACAATATTGAAATAGGTGATGATGTAACCAGAGAATCAATTGCTAAATATTATTATAAAAATAATGCAACTTTAATGTCTTTAAGTATTAGAATTCCTATTTATTTAATTATTTCAGGGTATTTTATTCAGTTTTTCTATATAATAATAAAGTGGATGATATAATTTTTAATACATATATTATTACAAGTGATGAAATATCTTTAAATAGCCAGTTAAGTTATCTAAAAAAATTAAAAACTTATAAATACAGAGATGAAATTGCTATTCAAATAAGATTTAATAATAAAAATGAGCAAACTATTATGGATTTTATAAAAGAGTTAAAAAGGGAGATAAGTGATATAAGGTTAATCGTCAATAATTCGATTACGATTATGAACAAAATGGACATTGATGGAGTTCATTTAAAAGAAAATATAAATTTAGAAAAAATTAATATTAAAAAATATCAAAAAAATAAAAAATTAATATTAAAATCAACTCATTCTCTTGAATCTATTAAAACAGCAGAGAAATATGGCCTTAATGCAATAACTTATGGGCCTGTTTTTGATACTCCATCTAAAAGAAAGTATGGGTCTCCAAATGGTTACGAATTAATTAAATATAATAAATTTAAAATACCAGTATTTGCACTTGGTGGAGTAAATATGAATAATATATCTGAACTGAAAAATTATTTTCATGGAATTGGGGCAATAAGAATGTTTATGAATAATGAAATAATAGAAAATTTATATAAAAGGAGAAATTTATGGAAGTAAAAATACCAAAGGATATTACACCAAAAGAGTTTTTTGAAGAATTTTTACCAAAAGAATATGAAAAATTTGATTCGCAGTTAAAATTACCTCTAAATTTTGTTGCTGGTGCTGAAATTTTAGAAAAAGGAGGTGGTGACTGGAGTATTGAATATGATAATGGAAAGATTGATGTTACTCGTGGAACACCTGATGAACCGTTATTTACTATTTCTATAAATATTAAAGAATGGAAACGGGCAATAGATAATAATCTGACTTCAATATTTTTTACAACAGCAGAGCTTGATAATAGTGTGGTTAAATTGTTAAATCAGAAAAAAATAGAGAAATTAAAACAAGAGCATGGAACAATTAATATTACAATTGATTCTGTTGAATATGAAGGAGCTGTTTTTGATTTTAACTTTAGTATACTAATCGGAGAGCCTCTTGATGTTGACCCAAGTCTATCAATAAGGATTTCTCAAAATGACTTTAATAAAATAAAAGAAAACCCACAAAATTTATATAAATTAATCTCATCTAATACTCTTGATACTTCTGGAGACTTTAGGTATTTAATGAAACTTGCAACAATTGTATTTTTTTAAAATAAAAAAAGATTGAATTTTTTTTATTTATAACCGTCTATTAAACATATCTTTTATGGAGAATATTATGAGAAAACAAATTTTAACATTACTTTTATTAATCCTTGCTACACCTGCTTTTGGTTTTTTGGGTGTTACAGGTAAAGCTGAACTTGATTCAAACAGTAAATATGTATACCGTGGCATTATACATCAAGATAGTTTTGTTATACAACCTAATGCAGCAGTTTCTGCTTTTGGTTTAAGAGCAAAATTATTTAATAATGTTACTTTAAGCCCTAATGAAGGTGCAAATAAACTTGATGAAACACATTTAACTGTAAGATATGATTTTGGTGCAATGGGTTTTAACTTTACTCCTGGTGTTAAGTATTATCACAATTGGAACGAAGGTGTTCCTAGTACAACAGAAATTTCTTTAGGAGTATCTTTTACATTAATGGGACTAGTTGGTCTTTATTCAACTCACTATATTGATGTTCAAGAAGATTTTGGAAAATATTTTGGTAATGTTGGTGCAGCATTTAAATTTGACTTTCTACCAATTATTGGATTTGAAGGAGATATGAATTTAAATTGGCAGAAGCCTTATTTTGGAGATGATTCAGAAATGATTTTTCCATATAGCTTAAATGTTAGTGCTGGTTTAAAATTTAAGCCTATTCCTTTCCTATATTTAAAAGGACATGCTGACATGACTATTTTATTAACAGATGATGCTAAAAAAATAAATTCAGAAGATACAAATATATTCTATTTTGGTTTAGCCGCTGGTGCTGAATTCTAGATTTCCCCCGGCCTCTTCTTTGAAGGGGCCTCCTTTTTTTAAATAGAAATTACTTTTAATATCTAGCACTTCAATGCAAGAAGCGTGGTTCTTATGAATGAAGTACTTTTAGTGTCTAGCACTTCAATGCAAGAAACGTGATTCTTACGAATGAAGTACTTTTAATATCTAGCACTTCAATGCAAGAAGCGTGGTTCTTACGAATGAAGTACTTTTAATAGAAATACATAAAAAACTTTTTATTATGATTGATTCCAAAATCAAATTTGGTTGCAGGGAATAGCTTTCTTAAGGCTTCTGATGAATATTCCTTTGGTTCAATTTTATAAATTTCTTTACCATAATCAAATGATTTATCAATAGTGTGCTTTTCTTTTCTATTTATAATATATGTTTTATTGATTCTATCAAACCATTTATCAGGATTAAATTTTGATACTATTAAAATTGAATTTATCTTATTGTCTAATATTTCAAAATAAATATCACTTGCACCACCCATTGTTAATTTATAATCTAAATGATAAATTAAATTATCCTTATTTAGTTTATAAGAAAAGTCGTCAGGCTTTTCTTCAGTTAATGTAGAAAACCTTTTTTTTAATTGCTCTAGTGTTAATTTCTTTAGTTTAGCAAATCTAATTGCATTATCAATGTATGGTGTTGATACAATAGAGATTATAAAAACTCCAATTATTACTAAGAGTATAATTATAAATAGTGTCATATCTTCCTTGAAAATCTTTTAATTCCTAATGAAATCATTTCAGGAAACTCAATCAAAGCATAATGAGAGCCTCTAAATACTTCCATATATTCAATATTAGGAATAAGTTCTTTCATTTTTTTTATGTTGCTTAATGGAACAAAAATATCTCTTGTTGCTGAAATTAAAAGAGTTGGAACATTAATTTTAGGTAGAATATCATCTTCACTGTATTTTAATATGTCTTTTACTATTTCTATATATAATTCCATATCAAGTTTTGCATATTCTGTAAATATATCCTCAAAAAGGTAATCATCCATATTGCTGTTTACTAGTTTTACTTTTTTCATATAAGTAGCAATTCTTGGTATTTTTGATGATATTTTTAAAAATCCAGAATAAACCTTATGATATTTTTGAACTAAAACAAGTAGTTTATACAGATAATCATCAATATTAACCATTTTTGACAAGCTATTGATTTCATTTTGATACATTAAGGGTAGATTATTCAAGATAGGAAACTTAACTTTTAATATATCTGTAAATCTGTTAATTGAAATAATATCTTTTAATATCGTTTTACTTACAGGGTTTAATAAAATCAATGCTTTAAAATATTTTGGATTCTTTTTATATAGCTGGAGGCTTATTGTTGCTCCAACACTCCATCCTAAGAATATAGCCTTTTTAACCTTTTCTTTTTTTAAAATAGCTTCCAAATCATTTATATGATGAGTTAAAGTTACATCATTTTTATTTTTAGGCATATGAGATTTATATAATCCCCTATAATCCCATGATATAAACTTAAAATCAGGTAAGTCTTTTATTATTTCTTCAAAAATCTTAAAGTCACCACCTAAACCATTGCTTACTACAATAGTATTCTTTCCTTCTCCTACTGTATATACATTGATTAAGGTTTCATCAAAACTTTTGAGTAAGTATTCTTTGTATTTCATTATTAAATCTCCTAAAAGCTAAAAAATGATTAACAGTTTTTCATATTTTTGTCAAATTATATTATTTTATATTTCACTCCACCCACCCACATACGTGGGTTTTATCTACAGCTGTCCTACAGCCGTAGGTGGTGCCAATTAGAAAAATAAGATTTATTTATTGAATATTTATAAATGGTATAATCATGATATCAAGGGCAGAGCTGCAATGCTACGCAGGTACAGTCGCTGCACTGCTGCGACTCCCTTGATGCTGATTTGCTTCTATTTCATATTGATTCTATAGAGATTTATGTATTCCTAACTATTTGATTTTATTGATAAAAAATATTTTTATCAATTTCAGATTATTTTCTTGTATTTCCTTGACAAAAATTATAATTTCTGATAGATTTTTTCTATAAACATTAAAAAAGAGAAAAAATGTTACAAGTTACAAGTTACAGAAGATACACACTGCCGTGTGTATCAATGTGGAGAGATATATGCCAATATATCTCATTAAAACCATTTTTCTTGTTAGAAGAACATCAAGATCCATATAGACCATTAGATGAATTTAATATCAATGATCCAATGGATTTTGCAAAGGATTATTATCAATTTTCAGTAGAAGAACTAGAAGGTACAGATTATCTTCATTTAAGGGCTCCAAGAAGGAAAATTGAAAAGGCCATAAGAATTCAAGAAATGCTTTTGACAGTTGATTCTACTTTAAAAGAACTTGATTATTTAATTGATATTGAAGCTTTAGAAAATCTTTATTTAGATGAAAATTCTATTGTTGAAAACCATGGAGAATGTGAAGGTGAAACATGTGCAGATGAATTTCTTTTTAATGAGCAAAAAAGAGCGTTAAAAAAGCTTATTTATGAAAATATAACAACCCCTTTTGAAGTTACCATTTTAAGTTGGGTGCTAATGCAAAGAATGGATGCTGCAATTTGGGAGAATTTAGATATTGATGGTTTAAGCAGTATTGAAAATCCTGATAAAAGAAAATGGGCATTTATAAAAAGTTCACAAGAGGTTTGGGAATATGTTAAAAAAGATTTTCTAAATAATAAGACATATAAAACTTATCAATTATATGCATTTGTATTATTTTACATTTTTAGAGAATAAAAGAGTTTTGTTCGAATATGACTTAATTAATAACCAAGAAAAAGAAATAATTATTGATTTTTTAAAAGAAAATTTATTGGATAAAAAATCTTATAGTATCTTATCTGGATTTTCATTAAATAAGAATAACTATTTTTATGTTGCAGTTTGGAGAAATAATAAGCAAATTGATAATTATTGGTTAAAATTTGGTAAAAATATAAATAAAAACTATAAAAAGTTAACATTTAAAGGGTTTTCATATAATATAAATATATTATCAAGTAATTTAGTTTTAATTGGTAACAAGTTAGTTAATCTATAAGAGGTTTTATGAGTTTTTTTAAAAATATATTTTTATTACTTTTTGTGGTATTTTTACTTAATTCTTGCATAGGAGCAATTATGCCTGTTTCTAATCATGTGAGTTCTGGAGAAAATGGTGAAAACAGAGTGAGTATTAGTGGAGATTCTATAAAATTAACTAGTGACCCTACTGGAAAATTTTTTGAATCATTTTCTATATCTTTTTGGAGAAAATCAGATGAAAATACTACTTATGAATTTTATCTTGTAGGAGTAAGAAGGATAGAAAGGCTTTATGAAAACGGTCTTTTTTATTTTGATGCTTTTGCTTCTATATACTTTTCTCTTCCTGTTGTAGGTAGCAATTTAGGCTTTACAACAGGTTTAAAATCAAAGAGTTTAGATGTTTATGCTTCTTTAAGAGGAGATGGGTTAATCTTTCTTTCTCTTTTAGCAGATGAAGATGATGCAGAATTAGTGCCTTATAGGCATATTAAACCTGCTATAGGGCTTACATATACACTTGATACATTTACTTTATCCTTAGAGGGCTCAATTATTGAGTATTCCAAATCATATAGCGATTTAGATTATTTTGATTCTGATTTTAATAATACATATATTGTTTCTTTAGGGGTTTCATATAAATTATAATCAATTGATTTTTATTAATTTTATATTATTTTCTTGTTTTCTGTATTTTCTTGACAAAAATTAAAATTCTTGATAAATTTTTTCTAATTAGTATGAAATGGTATAATCATGATATCATAAATCTCCACCAACAATGGGTTGCAACCCATTGTTCAGATGCAAGGCATCTGATGGTGGAACTAGCTGCGACTCCCTTGATGCTGATTTGCTTCTATTTCCTCTTGATATTTTGATTTTTATATTATGAAAAACAATAGCAAAACCAAGTAATTATAAATAAAAATAAAAAAGTTTTAAAAAAGTGAAAAAAAATGTTGACAAAGTAGTATTGGAAATGTATATTGTAACTCGCCGTTGGGAAACAAAAGAGATTTTGAGTCCTAAGGGAGAACTCCTGAAAGGAGTAGTTATTAGATACAACAGAGCTGTTAGATAGGAAGAAAGAATAAGGTTTTTAAACCTTGTCAATTCAAGAAATATTTATATTTCTGCGAATACGAACTAAATTAAGAAAATAAGTTAGAGATTAAACATGAGAGTTTGATCCTGGCTCAGAATGAACGCTGGCGGTATGCCTAACACATGCAAGTCGAACGGTAAGGCTTTCTTCGGAGAGTACACGAGTGGCGCACGGGTGA
>Ga0256827_10001910_pt1 | contig 13451 bp, 9 predicted proteins | sample CV84metaG_FD_185977 | JGI IMG/M metagenome (GOLD analysis project Ga0256827, IMG submission 185977) | Hydrothermal vent microbial communities from East Pacific Rise, Pacific Ocean - CV84 | ecosystem: Environmental > Aquatic > Marine > Hydrothermal vents | place: Pacific Ocean: East Pacific Rise... | reverse complement strand
AAAATAATAATTTTTATATTACAAGTAGAACAATTACTATAGACTGTAGAAAGCACTAAAAATGGTACAATCATAGTAAGAATAAATAGTGCTGTTAGTGGGTTATTCTTTGTTATTTGTCTATGTACAAGCATATGCATGTGATAAGTGTCTGGCTTCATTGGTGATAGCCCTATAGATATTTTTCGTATAATCGAAAAGATAACTTCCCAAACAGGATAAATAAATATAGCCAAAATATACCATGGACTTACATCTTTATATTCCCCCGCTAAAAATATACCAATAAGTGCGACAATAAATCCAAGTAAATAGGCTCCACCATCACCTAAAAATATTTTACCTTTTGGAAATACTAAAATAAAAAATCCAAGAGTAGCGCCTAGTGTTACAGATATAATATAAAGTAATTCAGGATTAGCATGTTGATAACTTACTATAGCAAAAGAAATAAGTATCAATAAAATAACCCCAGAAGCAAGACCATTAAATCCATCAATAATATTAATTGCATTTACCATACCTACAATGGCGAATATACTAAATAAAGCACCTACCCAATAAGGCATAGTCAAACCCCACCCTAAATACGTAACTACAGAATCAGTTAACCAAACAGCTAAGGCAGCTGCTGAAATTTGCAAAAACAGTCTTAGTTTGGCACTCAATGAATTATGAAAATCTTCAAATATCCCACTAAAAAATGCTAAAATAACAGCTGGTAGCAATTTCAATCCAAAAGGAATACTTGCAAATAACCCCAATGCTAAAAAAATGCCTATTCCCCCTGCTCGAGGTACTGGTTCCTCATGAAATTTTTGAGGTTTATCTTCTTTTTCACAATCAATAAAAAAAGTGTGTTTATGTGATAAATATATAACTAATAATAAGATAAACAAAGATATTACAAAAGCAAGTAAAAATGTGATTATCATAAAAGTATATATGCTCTCTTTTTAATTAATTTTAGGGATATTATAACCTACTTATTGAAATTTTACATATAAATTCAAGCTCCTTTTGAGTATAATTTCTCAATATTTTAAAAAATTAGATAATTATGATTTTATTTTCTCTTGATAATAAAATTTTATATATAATCCAATTATATAAAAAGAGAGACTACAATATAAAATGAAAAAAAAATATTTTCATCATTCCCGCATAAAATATATACATATAAAACTTATATGCAATCAATAAATAAAGATAATAGATTATTTTATATCGTAACACTACTAGGGTTTATAACACTTTTATTTAGTAACCCTTTTTTACGATATCCATATGATATGATTTTTCATCTTATTGTAATTGATGACATCTATACCCAAATCCCAACAGGAGAAATTGAGCAAGTCCAATTAGAAAAAGCTAGATATCTATGGCACTATCTCTGGGCAAAACTTTTTTTTTGGTTAAATATTGATAGTACACAACTTCTTTTACGTGCTAAAATTATCCATATAATACAAACATCAATATCTCTAGCATCTATTTACTATTTTTCAAATGTGATATTACGTAACATATTTAAACATATAGAGAATATTCAACTAAAATGGCTTTCACTATGGTCAGTAGTTATTTGGATTACTCTATTTGCTACTTTTTCTGCTGCATATCATCAAGTTTGGATAATGTGGTATTCCGTAAATTATCAAATTACCTTACCTTTATTTTGGTATATGTTAGGATTAACTCTAGTACTATTACTAGAACAAAAACAAATATCATGGAAAATTAAAGTATTTTTTATTTTACAAATCATTGGATTTTCTCGCTTTATATTACAAGTACATTCTATGGAATTTATGTACTATCTTATGCATATATTTATACTTAGTTTAATCTTTATTGACGAGGTTTACCTACTTTTAAAAAAATACTTCTATATTATTATTCCTATTATAATATTAATTATATTTATAGCCAAAAACTATCAACCTGAAAAATCTGCCATTTTTAGATACCTTTCTTTAGAACAAGCTCCAAAACTTTATGATAGAATCATGGAATCAGGAACAATACTTTTAAATGGATACAATAGAGCATCAGCTTCTATAAATGAAGTAATGTATTTTATATTATTTTTAGGTACCATTTTTATATTTTATATTTTATGGAATATATATAAACAACAACAAATAAACATACATATGAGAGTACTTTTATTTACTATAATTACATCTATGTTTGTACTTATTCCACTCTATCAATTTAGTGGAGGTCTATTTGGTCTTATAACTCGCACAAGTGTAGTTCATCGACTATATTATAGTTCATCACTTTTTGTACTCATACCTGTATTTTTTTATGCAATATTTTATAAATATAAATTAAGATATTTACATATTGCAATTTCATCTTCTTTAATCGTTATTATTTTATTTTCAAAATATAATGATGTTTTACATCATAATTATTATAAAAATATTCTATCTATTAAAAATAGCTTTTTTGAAAAAAAAATAGGGTTTAATTTAAATCAAAATCAGATAAATACTATCAAAAAAGAGATTGAAAATTATGAAAAGAATAATATATCAAATAAAAAAATACGTTACTATGCACGTGCTGATATTGCATTTGTTATCAAAACATTATTTCATAAAAATGTATATTGGGAAGGTAGACGAAAAAATCCAGACTATATAAAAATTTATAAAAAAAATATAAACAACACACAATATAAACATATTTTATTTAAAATACCTAAAAATTTTCCACCTTATTCTCCCTATACTTAATCAAGTCTTTTAGAAAATTACTTTAACTAAAAACTTTTTCCCTTCTGCTATTCTAGCTCCTCTACATAAATGCTATATTCATGAAACTTACAATAATATAAAAGTTCTTTATCTTAATCTAAAGTTTTTAGGAATATAATAAAGTAATTAATATTCACTAAGGTTATTCACTATGAAAATAAAAATAGTATTCTTAAATTCACTTATATTTAGTAGTATATTGTATGCATCACAAATAACTATGTTAGAAAAAGCCTGTAAAGATAAAAAAGGAGCTGCTTGTGAGGAGCTTGGATTACTTTATACAGAGGGTATAGGTTTTGAAAAGAATGCTACAAAAGCAAATCAATATTATGAAAAAGCCTGTAAGTATGGTGCAACTACTGCTTGTGAAAAAATAAAATTTATTTAAAAAATAGGTAATGATTATGAAAAAAATCTTTTTTATTCTTTTTTTAATATTAATTTTTAATATTAATTTTCTTTCAGCTGCTACACGTGTAATGCCTTTAGGAGATTCTATTACCTATGATGACTCTTATGCTGATTATGATGGTCATTCACGACCTGCTAGTATTCGTCATGCTTATCGTAACTATCTCTATTATAAATTAAGAGATGCAAAATATGCTGTAGATTTTGTAGGTTCACGTATAGCAGGAACAGCTGTCGTTCCACATTTTGATCCAGAAAATGAAGGTTACCCTGGAGAGACATCAGATTTTATAGGAAATCATATTTATGGTTTCTTAGCAAGGAATCCTGCAGATATTATTTTATTACACATAGGTACAAATGATAGATGGGCAATAGATAGTTCAGGAAACTATATGTCAGGTATAGAAAAAATATTTAATGAAGTTGATAGATTTGAAAGAAATTACCACTATCATGTTAAAATTATTTTAGCCCTGATTATAGGTCGTAAAGATCATGATTTCTCTAGCTTTACTAATACATTTAATCATAATTTACATAATATTGCTAATATTCGTATTGCACATGGTGATGATATATTTATTGTAGATATGCAACATGGAGCAGATCTAAATTATCATACTGATTTTAGAGACCCTGCACATCCTACAGATAGTGGATATAATAAAATGGCTAACGTTTGGTATAATGCTCTTAAAAGATTTTTACCTACCCCTACCAAACCTACAGCACCTACTCATTTTATTGTCTCTTCTATCGATACTCATGCTGCAGTGTTTCACTGGGACGATAACTCAAATAATGAAAGTGGATTTAAAATTTATCGAGGCTCTACACTCGTTGGAGTAATTAATGAGGGGACTACTGTTTTTATGGATAGTAATCTTCATCATAATACTAAGTATACTTATAAAATAATTGCTTATAATTCTATAGGAGATTCAAATCCAACTTACCTTACATTTAGAACAAAAAATGAAATTCCAAAACCTCCTAGTAATCTTACGATTTCACATATAAAAAGTCATTCTGCTCTTCTTAGATGGAAAGATAATTCTGATAACGAAAATGGATTTAAAATTTATCAAGGTTCTACATATATTGCAACTGTTGGTCCAAATGTAAAAAGTTATCCAATAAAGAACCTATCTGTAAGAAGAACCTATACTTATCATGTTGTTTCCTATAATGAAAAAGGGCGTTCTACTACCGCACATGCTACCTTTTCAACTTTAGATGATTATGCATGGCTACCTGCTGTGTATCATATAGTTCTATATTAAAAATCTTTTTCTAGATGTAATCTAAAAGAGATTTTAGATATAATATACCGAAAATTATACCAAGGATATTTACGTGAGTAAAAAAAGTATATTAGTAACAGGTTGTGCAGGATTTATTGGGTCAAATTTTGTACCTTATTTTTTAGATAAATATAAAGATTATTTTGTTGTAAACCTTGATCTACTTACATATGCTGGTGATTTAGCTAACCTTACTGAGATTGAAGGAAATTCAAATTATAAATTTATCCAAGGGGATATCTGTAACCGTGATCTAGTAGAATTTATTTTTACTGAATATAATATCCAAAGTGTTATTCATTTTGCTGCTGAATCTCATGTAGATAACTCTATTAAAAACCCTGGTGTTTTCATAGAGACTAATGTAAATGGTACCTTCACTCTACTAGACGTTGCATATAAAAAATGGATGGAAAAACCATTTACGTTTAAAGAAGGTTATGCAGGGTGTAGATTTCACCATATTTCTACTGATGAAGTCTATGGAACACTAAACGAAATAGACCTTTTTACAGAAGAGACACCTTATGCTCCTAACTCTCCCTACTCAGCCTCTAAAGCATCATCAGATATGATTGTACGTTCTTACCAAGAGACTTATGGAATGAATACGGTTATTACTAACTGTTCTAATAATTATGGCCCCAAACAACATGATGAAAAACTCATTCCAACTATCATACGTAAAGCACTAGCTGGTGAGCGTATTCCTATATATGGTGATGGTAAGAATATTCGTGATTGGCTCTATGTACTTGATCATTGTAAAGGTATTGATCTTGTATTTCATACAGGGAAAGAAGCAAATGTTTACAATATAGGTGGACGAAATGAACGTACAAATCTACAAATAGTAGATTCTATTTGTAGTATATTAGATGAAAAAATACCTACTACTACTTCTTACAAAGAACTTATCACTTTTGTAGAAGATAGAGCAGGACATGACAGACGCTATGCTATTGATGCTACTAAATTAGAAGATGATTTAGGTTGGAAAGCTGATGAAAACTTTAATACAGGTATTATTAAAACAATTGATTGGTATTTAGCCAAATATGGAGTAGCATAATTGCTAGGATTCCTGAAAGCCATTTTTCAAAATAAAACGCTTCTTTGGTCTTTAACCAAAAATGATTTTAAACAACGCTATCTAGGTAATGTACTAGGTATTGCATGGGCTTTTATTCAACCAACGGTTACAGTCATAATATTTTGGTTTGTTTTTCAAGTAGGATTCAAATCACAACCTATTGATAATTTTCCTTTTATCCTTTGGTTAGTTGCAGGTATGTTTCCTTGGTTTTATTTTGCTGAGGCACTAACAAGTGCTACCAATAGTGTTATGCTTAATGCTTTTTTAGTTAAAAAAGTTGTTTTTCGGGTTAGTCTTCTCCCTATAATTCCTTTATTTTCTGCTTTACTTATTCATATCTTTTTTATCTTTTTTATGTTTGCTATGTTTCTATATTATGGATATTCACCTGAAATTTATTGGATACAAACACTCTATTATCTTTTTGCAACCTCAGTATTAGTATTAGGTATCTCATGGATCACCTCTTCTGTTGTCGTATTTTTTAAAGATATTGGGCAATTTGTTGCAATGGTAATACAATTTGGTTTCTGGCTTACTCCAATCTTTTGGGCTATTGATACAGTACCCCAAAAATATCACTGGATTATTAAATTAAATCCTATGGCATACATTATCGAGGGATATAGAAATAGTATGATTTATCATAAATGGTTTTGGGAAGATATAAATATGACTCTATACTTTTGGATAGTAACACTTAGTATATTTGTATTAGGTGGACTTACCTTTAAAAAACTTCGACCTCATTTTGCGGATGTACTATAATGGATAATAATATAGCAATCAAAGTAAATAATCTTACTAAAATTTATCATCTTTACAAAAATCCCCAAGATAGACTAAAAGAAGCACTCAATCCTTTTAAAAAATCATATCACCATGATTTCTATGCTATGGATGACGTTAACTTTGAAATAAAAAAAGGTGAAACTGTAGGTATTCTAGGCAAAAATGGTGCAGGGAAATCAACCTTACTTAAAATGATAACAGGGGTACTTACCCCTACTACAGGAAGTGTAAAAACTCAAGGAACTATTGCTTCATTATTAGAACTAGGTGCAGGTTTCAACCCTGAAATGACAGGCATGGAAAATATTTTTCTAAATGGTACACTTATGGGATTTACCAAAGAACAAATAGAAAAAAAAGTAGATGATATTCTTGCCTTTGCTGATATAGGTGAATTTATTTATCAACCTGTTAAAATGTATAGTTCAGGTATGTTTGCTAGACTTGCCTTTTCTGTCTCAATCAATGCAGATCCAGACATACTTATTATAGATGAAGCCTTAAGCGTTGGAGACATGGCATTTCAAATGAAATGTTATAAAAAGTTCCAAGATTTTCAAGAAGCAGGAAAGACTATACTCTTTGTTACACATGGTTTAGATACTGTCATTCGTTATTGTACTACAGGAATAGTAATCGATAATGGCAAGCTAATTTTTGAGGATACATCAAAATTAGCAGTAGATGCATTTAAGAAAGTATTATCAGGAGATTTTTATGACGATACAGTTATCCACACAGAAGAAGAAATAGTAGAAAAAACATTTATACAAGACAAACCACTGAAAGAGTATTTTGATCAGCATCAAGCACTCGATAGTTATGGTAATAACAAAGCTAATATTATTGATTATGGGATACTTGACAAAAATGGAAAACCTTCGTCTATTCTTGATTATAACAGCCATTTTAATATTAAAATGAAAGTTAAATTTCATGAAACACTCGAAGATACTATTTTTGCATTTACTATTAAAGATGAAAAAGGACTAGAAATTACTGGTACAAATACCCTTATGAAAGATATAGATACAAGTACTATTTATTCTGAAGAAATTATCACAATTTCATTTGCACAAAAGGCAAATCTACAACTAGGTAAATATGCACTTTCTCTAGGATGTGTTTCACTAAATAATAATGGTATAGAAGTATACAATAGACTTTACGATTGTATTTTATTTGAAATTATTGGTTCGGAACGTATGGTTGGTTTTTATGACTTAGAAAGTGAAATAACAATTCAAAAAAACTAGCTAAGACTTCTAACCACATATTCATACGAAAATTAGTATAATACGCGACAATACTTTCATAGAAAGAAGAGAAATGAACGCAAAATTAAATTTAGATTTTTATACTGGCACAGATTACTATAGTGATGGGAATATAGAAAATGAATTATTAACCCTCATGAAAAATCATAATGATCACGATGATTATAGTTCTATACTCAATCAAGATAATCGTTGGCCTATTCTTTATCATCTCTCTCCTATTAGACAAAATATTCTAAATTGGTATCCTTTTAAAAAGAATGCATCATGCTTAGAAATAGGTGGTGGTTGTGGTGCTATTACAGGAGTACTATGTAAAAATTTAAAAACAGTTACTGCCGTTGAACTCTCTAAAAGACGTGCAAAAATTAACTATGAAAGACATAAAACATATTCTAACTTAGAAATTATGGTAGGTAATCTAAATGACATTAAATTTGAAGAAAAATTTGATTATATTACACTCATAGGTGTATTAGAATATGCAGGATCTTTTACTAAAACAGATCATCCTTACAGTGATTTTTTAAAACAAATTAAACAATTTTTAAAGCCTGATGGCAAACTTATTATAGCTATAGAAAATCGCTATGGTCTTAAATATTTCTCTGGAGCAAAAGAAGATCATACAGCAAAAGCTTTTGATGGAATTACGGGATATATTAATAATGATACTGTACGTACTTTTGGTAAACAAGAATTAGAGACTTTACTCACACAAAGTGGGTATACAATTCAAGAATTTTATTATCCTCATCCTGACTATAAAATGCCTTTAGAAATTCATACTTCTGATTGGTTGCCAAGTAAAAATGAACTTCTTTCTCCTACCCCAAATTATGATTATGAGAAACTTGAACTTTTTGATACGTCAGAGGCATTTAAAGGTCTTATTGAAAATAATCAATATGAATTTTTTGCAAATTCATTTTTAGTAATATGTGGGGAATAAGATGAAAATACATTATGTAAAAAATAACAGTGAACGTGCAAAAGAGTTTCAACTTAAAACTATAATATATGAAGAAAATAATCAAAAATATGTAAAAAAAGAAGCTCTTACTAAAGAGTCACTTAAGCATCTTTTTAACATGAAAGAAAACTATATAAAATTAACTAATTCTGTGATTGATTCTAAAATAAAATTTGCCAGAATCATTGCAGAGACTAAAAACTCTCTTACCTTTGAATATATTGAAGGTATTTCTCTTGAGAAAAAATTTCTTTTAGCTTTAGAAGTAAGTAATGATGAAGCCAATAAAGTTATCGATACTTATATTGATTTATTGCAAAATAGCTTTAAAACCGTAAGCTTTTCGGAAGATACAGTAGCTACAAAAGAGTTCAAAACACTTTTTGGTACACAAGAATATAAAACAATAATAGATACCCCTTGTTTTGATAATATTTCCAATATTGACCTAATTCTTTCTAACATTATATATAAAAACAATGATATTTATTTTATAGATTATGAATGGACCTATGATATCTCATTACCTATAGATTATACTATTTACCGTACATTAGAAATATTAGCACATGTCCATAAAAAATATACTCCAACATTAAAGTCTAATCACGATGTTCTTTTTTATAAAATGGAAAGACACTTTATTGACCAATATGTTATGCGTGACTCTTTTTATTATCAGAAACGTAAATATCTTAAAATGAGTCATCAGATTACAGAACAACTTAATCTTCGCGAAGCACAAATAAATGAATTAAGCACAGAAATGAAAAAAGCATATCAAGATGTGGAACATACTCATAAACAAACAGAAAATGCACAACATGAACTCCAACTTGCACATAAAGAAATTCAAGTTAGAGGTCAAGCACTTGATGAATTAAGAAAAGATATCGAAAAATCAAATCAACGAATTCAAAAACAGAGAGAAGAACTAGAGAGAAGAGATGTTGGGCTTCGTGAATTGGGAAATGATTTAGTATATGCACGTAGCATTGTTGAATTACGAGATAAGCAATTAGAATTTAAAAATTATCATATTAACTTTCTAAATGATCTTACATTAAAACGTAGATTCAAACAAAAACTTAAAAAAGTTATCCCAAATAAACTATTAACACTTACTGGATTTCAACCATATGAACCTATCGTCTTCCCTGAAGATGAATTTCCTCAAGAAACGACTCAAGAAAAAGTCATTCAAGCAGGTGTTCCTGTATATACGTACCAATATCCAGAGATAAATGAAACAATAAAAAATGAAATTAATCATTTTAAAGATAAACCTCTTATTTCTATCATTATGCCTGTATATAATATTGACCCTAAATGGCTTGATATAGCAATTCATACTATCTCTGATCAATGGTATGAGAAGTGGGAATTATGCTTAGCTGATGACAAAAGTACAAACCCTAAAACAATTGAATATCTAAAGCAACTTGATAATCCTAAAATAAAAATTACTTACTTAGAAAAAAATCTTAATATCTCTGGGGCATCAAATGCTGCCTTAGCTTTAGCTACTGGAGACTATATTGCATTAATGGATAATGATGATGAAATTACCCCTGATGCCCTTTACGAAATGGTCAAAGCTATAAATAACCACAATGCCGAATTTATCTATAGTGATGAAGATTTAGTTACAGAAGCAGGTCTCTATACCTATCCTCATTTTAAACCAGATTTTTCACCTGACTTACTTATGTCACATAATTATATTACTCATTTTACTTGTTTTAAGAAATCTTTATTAGATGAAGTAGGATATTTTGATCCAGAACATGATGGAGCACAAGATTTTGAACTATTTTTAAGACTCACAGAGCAAACATCTAAAATTTATCATATTCAAAAAGTACTCTACCATTGGCGTATGCTACCATCATCAACTTGTGTAGATAGTGGAGTAAAACCTGCTGCACTTGAGGCCGGACGTATGGCATTGGAAAAAGCTTTAAGACGAAGAGGTATAGCAGGGGTAGTAGAAAACACCAAAACAAGTCATTACTTTAGAGTACGTTATAAGATTTTAAATAATCCATTGATAAGTATCGTAATCCCATTTAAAGATAAACCTGAATTACTTGAAATGTGTATCAATTCTATTATAGAGAAATCAACTTATCTAAATTATGAAATAATTGGTATTAGTAACAATAGCGAAAATGAAAAAACATTTGAAATGATGCACGCATTAGAAAGAAAAGATTCAAGAGTTAAGTTTTACGAATATAATGTAGACTTTAACTACTCTGATATCAATAATCATGCAGTAAACACCTATGCTAAGGGTGAGCATATACTATTGCTTAATAATGATATTGAGGTTATAGAACCTACCTGGTTAGAAGCAATGCTTGAGCATTCACAAAGAGATACTGTTGGATGTGTAGGTGCAAAACTCTACTATCCTAATGATAAAATACAACATGCTGGTGTTATTATCGGATTAGGTGGCTTTGCAGGTCACTCTCATAAGATGTTTAACCGTGATGATAAAGGGTATTTTAATAGATTAAATGCGATACAAGATCTTTCTGCTGTAACAGCCGCATGTCTAATGATTAAAAAATCACTCTATCAAGAAGTAGATGGATTAGATGCTATTAAGTTTAAAGTTGCCTATAATGATGTTGATTTTTGTTTGCGTGTTTTAGAAAAAGGTTATTATAATGTCTTTACACCATTTGCGGAACTCTATCACCATGAATCAATTTCTAGAGGTTATGAAGATACACCTGAAAAACTTGCTAGATTTGACCAAGAAAAAGCATCTTTATTTGAAAGGCATAAAGAGATACTTCAAAATGGTGATCCCTATTATAGTCCAAATTTAACATTAGATAGAGAAGATTTTACGTATGCTTAAAGTTTTATCTAGTATGAAACTTTTTATCAGTTTTATACTTACTGTAATACTTTTAATGATTGCGATGCTATTTATACATAATGGTAATACTATCATTATTAATATGACTACAGATGATAATAGTATACTTACTCCACAAATTTATTTTGCAAATGAACAAGAAGGGTTTTCAGAGACGCAATCTATAAAATCTTTTAAACATAATAAGTTTGGTTATTATTTTCATTTACCGAAACTTTCAAAAATTCAAAAATTAAGATTAGACCCAGATAATAAAATAAATACTATAGCGATACATGAAATAAATATTATAACCCACAACTGGTTTAAAAAAAATGTTTATAAACTTACTCTTGATAAATCAGCTCCTGCTTATGAGATAACAGATTTTGAAAAAATAAATCATACACTTCATTTTAAGACAATAGGAAATGATCCACAAATTTCTATACCTTTTACAATCCATAAAATATCCAAAAAACATACTCTTCCATTTTATGAACTATTACTTTCAGTCCTTATTGCCTCTGTTTTATTTTATCTCACTTATATCTACCATGTATATTCTAAAAATGAAATACTGTATGCAAAGATAATACTCTTTAGTCTCTTTTTACTTTTTGCACTCTATAAAGTAAATTATTATAAGGACCATATAAAATTTTCTTATCCTCCTGATGAGATTGCACATCTCTCATATATTCAATATATACATAATCATGATACTCTATTAATACCAAATTTTAAAGAGATGGTAATGTTTAATGATAAACACTCTGGAAACTACTTAAGTCATCCACCACTTTACTACCAAATGATGGATATGGTCTATGATGATAGTAAATCAATTGTCCACAATGTTGATAATTTTAGAGAATTAAATATACTTATTTTTCTTACATCATTTTTACTTTTACTCTATCTTGGTTTTAGTGCAAAAATGAATATAATATCTGATTTTGTCTATCTTACTATTATTACAGCCATACCAATGTATGCATACCAAGGTGGTGCTATTACTAATGATAACCTTGCTATACTAGGGGGGCTTATATTTATCCTAGGGTTAAAAAGAGCCTTAGAAGAAAAGTATGACAATACAACCTATATAATATTAGCTTTAGGTATTTTTCTTGGATACTTTGCTAAGTTAACTGTTGCCATCCTTATTTTCTTTGCAATAATACTCTTTTTAATTTATACTTATGTATCTAAAAATAAATTTAGTATCTCTAAACTACAATTTATGCTCTTAATACTTATCGCAATACCAATCTTTAGTTATCAATATTATATATTAAATCATTTTCATGCTATGGTACCAACATTTGATCATACCCATCCAGAAGAATATTTAAAATCTGGTTTCTTTGTACCTGAAGAATATAGAAGTCATCTTAGCAAATTAGAATGGTTAGATCGCATGAAAAAATATGTGATAGAAGGTTGGTTTAATATTCATTCCCACCATTCACTTGTAAAAGAGAATATACTTGGATATGCAGGATTATTATTACTACATGTATTTGCTGTTATTGCACTCTTTTTTAAATGCGATAAAAACTTAAAACGTTACTGTATTTTAGGTAAAATTGGATTAATTTCACTTATACTACTAATGATTATCCAATATATATTCTCTTATAAATCACATTTACATAGTGGATATATGGGAGGATTACAACCTCGTTATTTATTACCATTTATGTTTTCATTTGCTATAATGACATCAATATTTGTAGAACGATTCAAAAACATATTTATATTGAATGTTTTTATTATTTTAGTCTGTATTCATGCATTATATTCTGATTTTTTCTATTTTTTAAACTACTATGCCTAAGGAGCACAATTTTATGAAACTAATTATCCAAATTCCTTGTTATAATGAAGCTGAAACATTAGCTATAGCACTTGCTGCACTTCCGAGAGAAGTTGAAGGGTTT
>Ga0256827_10001909_pt1 | contig 13455 bp, 11 predicted proteins | sample CV84metaG_FD_185977 | JGI IMG/M metagenome (GOLD analysis project Ga0256827, IMG submission 185977) | Hydrothermal vent microbial communities from East Pacific Rise, Pacific Ocean - CV84 | ecosystem: Environmental > Aquatic > Marine > Hydrothermal vents | place: Pacific Ocean: East Pacific Rise... | reverse complement strand
AACAATCTGGCTTATTAACGAAGGTAGAGAATATCTTGAAGCTCCAAGATGGGCAGATATCGGTATTGTTGTTGTTGTACTTGTTTTCTATTGGAATACTTTCATGACTTACATGAAAGGTAAGCAAACAGGAATTATGACTGTAATGATCGCTAACCTTATGGCACTTGCTGGTCTTTACTTAGCTGGTATGTTCTTTACAGATAATATCTCTATGGATCAATTCTGGTGGTGGTGGGTAATACACCTTTGGGTTGAAGCTACATGGGAAGTATTTGTAGGAACACTTGCAGCTTATGCACTTATTAAAATTATTGGTGCTAAAAGAGAAGTAGTTGAAATGTGGCTATGGATCGAAGTACTTATGTTATTTGGTTCTGGTATCCTAGGTCTTGGTCACCACTATTTCTGGATCGGTACACCTGAGTACTGGTGGGAAATTGGTGCATTATTCTCTTCACTAGAGCCAGTACCACTAATTGCAATGTTTGTCCACGTATTATATGACTGGGGTAAAGAGCAAGGTGCTGCACATGCTGAAGGTAAAACAGGAACAGTTGCTAACAATACACCAGCACTTTCATGGATTGTTACTAATGCATTTGGTAACTTCTTAGGTGCAGGTATATGGGGCTTCTTCCATACATTACCACAAGTTAACATCTATACACACGGTACACAGTTTACAGCGGCTCATGGTCACTTGTCATTCTTTGGTGCTTATGCAACAATCCTAATCGGAATGATGTATATGGGTGTTCAAGGTGCTTATGGTATTAAAGAGTTGAGATCAACATTTAAAACTAAAATGGGAATTTTCCTTACTACGTTTGGTGTTCTTGGAATGGGTGTTGCCTTGACAATTGCAGGTTATGAGCAAGTACTTGTTGAGAGAGCTGAACTTGGTGCTGGATGGAATGCATTCTTTGTTGCACAAGAGCTACCTTGGTATGTTCAAGCACAACTATGGAGAGCAATCATGGGTGTAGTAACATTCGCAGGATTTGTCTATTTAGTGTGGGATCTTCTCACAATTGGTGCTGAAGCTAAAAAAGCACAAGCATAATTAAAAGTATGGGGTTTCCCATACTTAAATTTTAAAGGAGATATTATGATTGAACCATTTACAGACGTTATACCTAGTTTTTTTGGTATGTTAAATCAAGGACCTTTGACACTAACTATCTTTTTACATACAGTAATTATTTTACCTATGTTCTGGATATATCAGTCAGAAAAAAAGAGATTGCAGAACGAACAATAAACATCATCGAATTTGATGCTTATTATATATTTTGCTTAAGTAAATAAATGTTACACTTGAAAACAATTTTTCGGAATTGACGGCGAGTGTATTGGGGGACTGGGTAGAGTTCTCAAAAGAGTCTTCTCAAAAGACTCATTTATAATTTCTATAAAGGAGAAAATATGAAATTGAACAGAATTTTAGGATTAGCAGCAGCAACAAGTTTAGTTGCAACGTTAGCTATGGCTGGAACATCTAAGATGGATTTTGCAGCGAAGTTTGAAAAAGAGTGTCAGGGATGTCACGGACCGATCCACCAGGGTGGTGTTGGATCTGACCTTAGACCTAAAGCACTTAAAAAGCAAGAGGGACATGTTCTTGTAGAAAAAATTCTAAATGGTGTTGAAAATACAGCAATGCCTGCATGGAATTCATCTTTCTCTAAAGATGATGCAGCTGGTATGGTTGACTGGTTGATGGACTGGAAAAATACAGTTGAATTGACACTTGATCTTGATGAAGTGAAAAAGACATGGGTAAAACTTGCAGATAGAGAAGCTCTTGCTAAAAAATACCCAAAACCAACAGAAGTAAAATCAGTACTTGATATTACGTTTGCAACAGAAAGAGATGCATCTTTGGTTGACTTTATTGATTCAACTACAGGTAAAGTACTTTCCCGTCATAAAGCAGGATTTGCGGTACACGTAACTGTAACCAATAAGAAAGATCCAAGATATGCTTACTCTATCTCACGTTCAGGTAAATTGACAATGTTTGACATCGGTGCTCCAGGGCAGCCGGCATTGGCATCAGTACAGGTTGGACAGGAGTCTAGAGGTCTTGCAGTATCTCCAGATGGTAAATACGTAATTGCCGGTAACTATAACCCGGGTGGTGCAGTACTATGTGATGCACATACACTTGAGCCTCTTAAAGCATATGATACAAGTAGGGTAATTGATCCAGACGGACAAATTGGACCATCAAGAGTTGCATCACTTGCAGATACTCCTTATGGACCATACTTTGCAATGGCATTGAAAGATGGTGGACATACATACATTATTGATTACTCTAAAGAAGGTTTCCCAATTGTTGGTGATATTCCAAACATTGGTAAGATCCTCCATGATGCATTCTTAAATGAAGATGAAGGTGAAGATTTCGGTAGATACTTTATGATCGCTTCTCAAGGTTCAGATGTTGTTGGTATAGTTGACTTTAAAGAGAAAAATCTTGCTGCACTTGTGCATACAGGTAAAAAATCTAAGCCACATCCAGGTCAAGGTTCTTCTTGGTACTCTAAAGGACAGAAGAAACAGCTTCATGCCACACAAAGTATGAATATTGGTTCTGTTGTAATTTGGGATTCTAACTGGAAAGTAGTTAAAAAAGTTAAAACTGCAGGTGGTGGACTATTTGTTGGTACAGCACATGATACACCTTGGATCTGGTCTGACTGTGTACTTGGTAAGCCAGCAGTATATAATGAAGTTCACTTAATTAATAAAGATACTTTAGAAACTGACAGAATTATTAAAGTTGGTAAAACTAAAGGTCAATTGATCGATGCAAAAACTAAAAAAGTACTTCAAGAGTGGGATGCTACACAACATGAAAAAGTGGCTGTGAATGAAAAAGTATTTGGAAAAGAGAAAATTATGCCTATGCCAGACAAGTTAGGTGCAGCAGTTAAAGAACCTGTACAACCTAGACTTCTTCACGCTGAGCCTGCGAACCATGGTAAATGGACAATGATCTCTGAGTGGACAACTGGTAGAATTGGTATCTACGAGTCTAAAACAGGTAAGTTTGTTAAGTATATCAATAACTTGACAACTCCTACATTTACATACTCAGTTGAGCACAGACAACATATCCCTGGTGCTTAATTAATACCTTATTACTCTCTCCTTTGGGAGGGGGTGATTTATTGAAGTGATCAGTAATGATCATCTCAATAAGTTACCAAGGTCTTAACATCATGAAACATTCAGTCTTTTTTAGGCTCTTCTTGTTAGTGCTTTCTCTTTTTTTCTCTTCTCTTCAAGCGAAAGATAAATATTTGGACAATCATTCTTGTAATGAATGTCATGAAAAAATTTATGAAGAGTATCAAACTTCTTTCCATTCAAAAGGATATTTTAACGATACCTTACATCGTAAAATAGCAGATAAAGTAAGTACAAAAGAGTACTCCTGTGCCAGTTGTCATATGCCTATGGCAGATAATCTTAAAGAGTTAATATCTGGTCAAGCCAGACCGGATAAAGGCAATAAAACCCATACAGATGCGGTATCCTGTTTCTTCTGTCATACGATCGCATATGTAAAAACAGCCCATAAATTCAATATTAATACTAAAGCACGACAAGCTAAAGGCTATAAGCCTACACTCTATGGAAGACTGGATAACCCTGATGACAGTGATAAACACTCTTCCACCTCCAATCCTGTATATGCCAAAAAAGTGTGTATGGGGTGCCATTCTCATAAGCTTAATGATAAAAATACCATTATTTTTAGAGCTATGGGAGAAAAGCAGGATAGTATTAGCTGCATTAAATGTCATATGCCGGAGGTCAGCGGTGGGGCAGAGAAAATGGATAAACGTGCAAGAGGGCATCATGCCAGCCATAAGTTTTTGGGTATACATGATAAGGAATTTAGAAAAACTGGGGTAGATATTAATATTTCTGTTCATGAAAATAATATCTTAGTGACACTGTGTAATAAAATGGAACATCCACTTATTGTGCAGCCTGCTCGTGCAAAGTTTTTAAAGGTCGAAGTAATTAGGAAAAGTAAGGTTATTTGGAAAAACTATCGTAATGATCCAAGTGAAGATACTCAGGGTTATTTTGCCTACAGTTTTAAACAAGATGAAAATAATGTGATTATTCCTGCACATGCTACAGAAAGCAAAGTATATAATTTAGAGGCAAAAGAGAAAAAAAGTCTCTCTTATGCTGTACCGGATCTGCAAAGTACAGATAAAATATTGGTTGGAATGTATGTACAGCTTGCAAAAAGTGATTGTGCAAAAGTAGTGGAGTTGAATGAGAGTAATTTGACTAAAGCAGAATTAATGAAAGAAGTACATTTGATACTTAAATAGATTTCTGTACAATAAAATACTACAGTGTGGTAAAAGGATTTGTTCGATGGAAATTATGATCGCCGGTGCAGGTACAGTAGGTTATTCACTTGCACAAACACTCTCATATAAACATAATGTAATTGTTGTCGATAAAGATCCTCAAACACTTCAGAAATTGGATGAAGATATTGATATTCTGACTCTTCAGGGGGATGTTGAAAATATTAAGACCTTTCAGACATTAGAAGGTCGGGAGATGGATCTTTTCATTGCAGTAACAGATTCTGATGAAGCCAATCTTCTTTCTACCCTGATCGTTGATGAATATATTAAAGTAAAAAAGAAGATCATACGACTGAAAAATGATGGTTTTCTGCATAGTCATATTTTAGAAAAACTGGCAATAGATACTGCGATCTTCCCAGATATTACTGTAGCAAATAAAGTTAAAGCACTGTTTACCTTTCCTAAAGCGAATAATGTTAAAGCCTTTCATCAGACTAAAAATAAACTTATCTCCATTAAAGTACAGGGAAGTGATGAAAAACAGTATTGTGTGGGTGATTTTTATCATACAGATATAAGAGTGGTAGGTATTGACCGGAATAAAATATTTTTTATCCCCGGTAATGAAGAATTCATAAAAGAAAATGATCTGGTATACTTTTTTGGAAGATCTGAATCCATACAAAATGCTTCTAATCTATTAGATAAAAAAATGCCTGAAAAGATCCAAAAAGTAGTGATCTTCGGTGCCAATGCCATGGCACAAAAAATTGCTAAAGCTTTGTTGGACAGACAGTTAAATATTAAAATAATTGAAAAGAACAGAGATCTTTGTAAAGCGGCTTCTGAACTTTTGCAAGATAAAGTCACGGTGATCAACTCAGCCTATGAAGATCATCGTCTTTTTGAAGAAGAGGGCTTGAAGAATGCGGATATCATTATTGCTGCAGGTGATAACGATGAAAAGAATATTGTGAAATGTATGGAAGCTCGAGAGTATGGTATTGAAAAGGTAGTGGCTATTAATAATGATAAAGCCTACTATGATCTGATGCATAAATTGGGTATTGTGGTGGTACGTGGAAGTAAAATGGGTGCCCATTATGCTATTTTGGAGAAGATCGTCTCCAGTACAATCGTAACAGAAAGACAATATTGTGGAGGACAGGCCTTGCTCTTTATGAGAAAAATATATTTTAATTCAGAATTGATAGATCATACTGTACATGCACCCAAAATAAAAGATGTATTGGTACTGGTGGTCAGAGATGAAAGTATGCATATGACAGATGAAATAAATCGGTTCAAAGAGGGAGATATTATTGTTGTCTTTGGAGATACTGAGAAAGAAGAGAAGATTCAAAAATGGATATATACGCTTTAAAGAATGTACTGAAGTTTCTTTCTGTTATAGGTATGGCATTGGGATTATTTTTTCTATTACCCGTGATCACAGGATGGGTCTATCACGAAGATATGAGTCAATTCCTATTTTTTGATCTTGGACTATTTTCGGTCAATTTTTTACTTTTTATATTTTTAAAAAATCATGAAATGAAGCTGAGTATCAAAGATGGTATCTTGTCAGTCAATCTTGTTTGGATTCTTATAGGTGTGGGAGGGGCTATTCCTCTGCAACTTTATACCGGTGTATCATTTACGGATGCACTGTTTGAATCTATCAGTGGTTTTACCACTACAGGAGCAACGATATATAGTGATATAGAGTCTCTGCCTCATGCTATACTGTTTCTTAGAAGTTTGATGCACTGGCTTGGCGGTATGGGTATTATTGTATTGGGTGTAGGACTTTTTTCTCTCATTAATCCTTCCGGATCCATGACACTTTTCAAAGCAGAATCTACAGGTATACAGATGGAAAAGGTTACACCAAAAGTGAAAGATACTGCATTCAGACTTTGGGCCATTTATGTATTGTTTACTCTAGCTGATATTGCAGCATTAAAAATAGCAGGTATGACACTGTTTGATGCCATAAATCATGCTTTTTCAACGATCTCTACAGGTGGGTTTTCTACCAAAAATGCTTCTTTAGGTTACTTTGACTCTCCTTTGATCATTTGGATTACTACTTTCTTTATGATTATTTCAGGGATTAACTTTCTGGCACACTTGAAGTTGTTTACCACGGGAAATATTGATGGCTACAGACGAGAAGAGGTTGTATGGTATTTGGGTGTTTTCATTTTACTCTCTTTGGCTCTTACAATGATCGACTATTTTATAGACTATGATACTATAGGTCACTCCTTGACACATGGATTTTTTACGATTGCTTCAGTATTGACCACCACAGGGTTTGCAACATTGGATTATGAACAATGGGGACATGTGGCAATATCGGTGATTTTTATTGCGATGCTCATAGGAGGTAATGCCGGTTCCACTGCTGGGGGTGTTAAGGTGATCCGTTATATTGTGTTGGTTAAAAATATCTTTTTGCAGTTTAAGAGAACTTTGCATCCTAATGCTGTAGTAAGTGTATTTATTGACAAAAAAAGAGTCTCTTCTCATATTACTTCTGCGACAACAGGATTCCTTTTTTTATTTATTATGACTAATTTACTGGTAACACTTTATCTTTTTGGTCGAGGTTTTGATGCCATGACATCAGTGTCTACAGCATTGGCTACAGTAGGAAATATTGGTCCCGGATTTGCTCTGAGTGGTCCTGCACATAATTATGCATTTTTTTCAGAGTTAGATAAAGTGATATTATCAATTGCTATGATCATAGGAAGACTTGAGTTTTATACGGTTTTTTTGCTCTTTAGTCGAAGTTTTTGGAAAAAATTTTAAAATTGATACAACTCAAGTAGTACTATTATAGTTATTCAAGTACAATATGTAAAATTATACGAGGAATAGAAATGAAATCAATATTAACACTGTTGTTGCTGGGAAGTGCATTATATGCAAATACGCCAAATGCATCGGAGAAGATCTTTGTAGTAGAACGTGAAAGTGAATCTATTGCTATTGTCAACAAAGGGCTTACCAAGTCGCATATGAAAAATGTACACAACATGAATCACGGTATCATCAAATTTGATGGGGCAGACGGGTATCTCATAAGCCGTGATGGATATGTTGTACGTTTTGATCCACTGAGTGAAAAGATACTGAATGAATATAAGACATCTAAATCTGCTATAGGATTTGTAATAGGTGAAAATTATGTTGCTGTAGCAAATTATGATGACAAGTCTGTAGATATTCTTACCCGTGATCTTAAGCCTATAGATAAGATCGTAACCGGTTCTAAAAATGTTGGGATCAAAATTTACAAAGATATGATCATCTTTGCTCAGATGGATAGCGATAAGGTCACTGTACTTAAAAATGAAAATAAAGGGAAAGGTTTACCTAAATTTAAAATTTTTAAAGAGTTTAAAGTTGGCGAAATGCCTTTTGATGCAATGATCAAAGACAATACTTATATCGTTGGTTTTTTCCTTACCAAAGCATTTGGTGTGATCGACCTGGATAAGATGGAATTTTCAGAGATCAAGGTAACAGCAAAAGACAATAAACCCGTACTGAAAGTACCACATTTTGGTTTTTGGTCTTTAAGTGATGAAAAGACATTCATCCCTGCTGTTGGTGACAATGCAGTCATGGTATATGATGATAAATTTAACTTTATTACAAACATTGAAATGAAGGGTTTACCGGTATTTACAGCACTTAGTCCGGATAAAAAATATTTGGCAGTTACTTTTTCCGGAAAAAACTTCCCTACGATACAGATCGTAGATACAAAAACATTGAAAATCATGAAAACGTTTACATTTAAAGGAAAAGTTTTACATGTGCGCTGGTCAAATCTAGATGATTATCTTTATGTTTCTGTGAATGGTCAGGGTGAGGAACGAGATCAAAATAAAGTAAATGTGATCAATACAAAAGAGTGGTTTGTAGAGCGTGAAATCTTTCAGATCAAACACCCTTCTGGTATTTTCATCTATCAACTGGATGATAAAAAATAGACTATTCCCTACACTGTTTTTTGTAGACAGTGAAAGAGAACTTTTTTACAAGAGCCTCTGTATGGAAAAATGATCTCTAAAAAGTTCTTGGAATTGTATTTTGGAGAAAAGGTAGGCATATAGAAATATTTTTTTTTGTTGAAAATGCCCTTGTCTTATTAGTTCTGTTTTGATAAATTATCAGTATATCAATTGAAGGATTGAAAATGAAAAAAATATTTTTACTTTTTATTTCGAGTATAACATTTATCTTATCCGGTACAGGGGAAATTAAAGATATCAATGACACCTTGCAGAAAGAAGATCTGAGCATGGATTTAACAGCCAAGAAAAGAAATAGTATATAAATCTTTTTTATCTCCCAGGAAGAAAGATCGTGGGAGTAGGTAAGTTAGAAAACTGCTTTATTCAGATTCAAAAAATTTCCATACCATACCTGCTAAAACTGCACCAACAATAGGGGCTACCCAGAAAACCCATAGTTGACTCATGGCTGCAGTATCCGCAAAGAGTGCTGCTGCGGTACTTCTTGCAGGGTTTACAGAAGTATTTGAAACAGGGATGGAGACCAGGTGGATCAGTGTCAGTCCAAGACCAATAGCAATACCGGCGAAACCTGCAGGGGCATTTTTAGAGGTTGCTCCCAGAATAATGAAGAGGAACATAAAAGTAAAGACCACTTCAGTGATGATCACGGCTGTTAGATTGTATTTCCCAGGTGAGAGTTCTCCATAACCGTTAGAAGCAAAACCACCTACTTCAAAACCTGCTTGACCTGTAGCGATAAAGTAGAGTACTAAAGCACCCAGGATACCGCCAATTACTTGTGCACCAATGTATGGTGCAAGTTCTTTTGCCTCAAATTTTCCTGCAGACCAGAGACCAAAAGAGACAGCAGGGTTGAAATGACCACCTGAAATGTGACCTACTGCATAAACCATAGTAAGTACGGTCAGACCAAAAGCTAAAGATACACCAATAAATCCAATACCCATTTCGGGGAAACCTGCTGCAAGTACAGCTGAACCACAACCTCCTAAAACCAACCAAAAAGTACCGAAAAACTCAGCACCCAATTTTTTACTTAAAGACATGATATTCCTTTTTTCCTTTTAAGATATATGAGTATAACATATTTTAATGAGAGGAGAGGGATTATAATGCTTTGTAGGCTTTTTCAATACTTTCTACCCTAGCTGTCAGAAATAAAATCACAGCAGCATTGAGTTTTGCAAGTTTTATAAGTTCATTACTTGGATCATGTGTAAATTTTAAAGATCTTTCAAGTGAAATGGGTTCTCGGGATTTTTCATAAAAGATACCAAACTCTTTAGGATCGACCTTTATCTCTTCTACAACATTATTTTCAACGATAGTAATGGTACATTTTGAAAATATTTCAGGGGTGCCTTCATTTCCCTTTATAATGATCAGTTTTTTATAACGATCTTTGAAAAGAGTAATGTATTTTTCTACAAAAGGTTTGTGAAAAGCCCCGATAATGGCTGTGTCACTCTGTGTGATATTCAGTAGCTTTTCTATAGTGTTAAATGAAGAACGTAGACCGAGTTTACTTCTGATGTTACTGAATTCATGAAGTTCCGGAAAGTATTTTGATCTGTCATAATAGTATGTATTAGATGTTAACGGTGTGTTGTCACATACTTGTTTGAGTGTAATACCGCCTTTTGCAGGTTGAAGCAAGTCACCGTGCAGTGATAGGTTAAGGTTATATTTTTCCAAGTATTGTGCAGTGATGGTAATAAGATAAGGGTTTTTTACTTTTCCGTCATAGGGATAGCCAAATTCAATGGAGTTTTCAAGAGGTTCCTGTTTTACAAATGTATCAAAAACTTCTATGGAAGCGGCAAATTCATCCAAACTTTCACCTTTAACACGCCAGCCAAGTAAAAATGCAGCAACCTGTTCCGGAACTACTTCTTTTTTTAAGAAAGCAGACATCACTGTTTTCATCTCATTTCTTGTGAGATCCCGGTTACGCTTTGATCCTGTACCGACAGTTTTCAGGTAAGGTAAAAACGCTTCACTGGTCATTAAAAGTCATTAAGATCAATGCTGGATTTAGCATAGTTTGAAACATTGCTTTCAAAGAAGTTGCTTTTTACTTCATTCATTTCCAAGTGTTTGGTTACAAGTTTTTGCAAATAAGTGGTAGAACTTTGTTCAAAAATAGGATCCAGTCCGATCTTTGTAAGTCTGTCATTTGCATAGTTGTGTACGGTTTGCTTCATAAGTTCAGGAGTAACACCCATAATCGGGAACTGATCAAGTAGGTAATTTCCGTATTCCAGTTCGATCTTTACTGCATCTTGTATCATAGTATAAGCTGCATCGATGGTGCTTGTTTGTATTTTATTCTCTTTTTGTATGGTTTTAAAGATATTTGCAAAGAGTGGCAAATGTGTGTTGAGTTCATCTCTGGCAATGAATTTGATCATATCTCTGGCACCTGGTACCTTGTCTCCAAGCAAATAAATGTAAGAGAAACCAAGAAGGAAATAAATACCTTCCAGGTTTACGGATGCCATGGCAGAAAGTAGCATTTTGTCTACTGAACCACCGTCAATATATCTGGCAAACTGCTCTGCAACCTGTTGGTTCTTTTGGTTGAGTGCTGCGTCATATTTGTAAAGGTTAAAGACTTCATCTGAGTTTCCGCAGGCATCAAGCAGAACGGCATAACTTTTAGAATGGTTTACCTCCTGCATAATTTGAAGGGAGATCACAGATTTGACCAGTCGGTTATTTGCCAATCGTCTAAAGTCAGAAAGATATTCTTCCTGAGCAGAATCATTAAAACTTAACTGTGCAAAGGTCATTTTATAGATAGATTGCTCATTATCTGTAAGTTTGTCGAAACTCTTTTTTTCAGAGCTGGTATTGACTTCTGAGGGAAACCAGGTATTGGCATTCATCAGGTCATAAATATTAGAATCCCATCTGTATTTTGATCGATTAAAATCAACAAATCCTGTAGGAGACCCTCCAAAGATCTTTTCATCAAGTATCTCTTCTCCCCGGGGATTGTAATAATGTTTTACATTCATGCTTTGACTCCTTTATCATAATGGTTGTTAGTGTATCTTTTTTCATATATTTTTTAATTGATACGTATCAAAATCGTTTTATATGTGTATAAAAAAAGGTAAAGCCATTATAAGAAGAGATAGCAATACTATGAGCCATATATCCATGCTGAAATAGGGTAATACTGCCAAACCTATACCGGAGAATAGTGCGATAGCTTTCCTCTGGGATTTCCCATAAGTCATATAGGCCAAAGCCACTGAACCGAAAAAAATATAAATAAGCAGTGTAGAAGTTAACATATTAAAATTCCTAAAAAGCTTATTATAATAGAAAATATTAAACAGAAGTTATCTTAAGTACTTTCGGAGTATAATTCTGTAAATATTTTAGGACCCTGCAGCCCTCCTGTCCGATGGCAACCCCACCGAACCCGTATATGATTACACAGTTTTGGAGTGATGATCGTTATGTTTATTTTTGACACCCTCTCTTTGGTATTTGTAGCACTTATTGTTTTGGGTGCCCTACCTAATATTTTTTATTCATCAGGGTATCTTCCTCATATCAAAAGAAAATTACACTATCAGCTGCATTATTTTGCTTTTATTTTTTCAATGCTTGGTGTTGTGGTTTCTGCCAATGCTTTGGTATTTTTGCTCTTTTGGGAGTTGATGAGTCTTACCAGCTGGCAGCTGATTCTGACAAAAGGCAGAGAGAAAAAAACGCTTGATGCTGCCAAATTTTACTTCTTTATGACCCATTTCGGATTTATGTTCCTGCTGCTCTTCTTTCTCATCGCAACAGACGGTGATCTTGATCTTGGATTTTCTGCCATGCACGGTATTGTTACCAAATTTGCCTACCCAACCCTGCTTTTTTTCTTTATGATACTGGGGTTTTTAAGCAAGGCCGGTGCTGTCCCTTTGCATGTATGGCTACCTTACGCCCATCCGGAAGCACCTTCTCCTGTCTCTGCTTTGATGAGTGGAGTAATGCTTAAAGTTGCCATTTACGGACTTTTTCGTTTTCTTTTTGATGTCCTTTACCCCTGGCCGTTGGAGTGGGGTGTGTTCATTTTGGTCATCGGGTCACTCTCTTCTCTGATCGGAGTACTGTATGCCCTGAGTGAGCATGATATCAAAGCACTGTTGGCAAATCATTCTATTGAAAATATCGGTATTATCCTGATTGGTTTTGGGATGGGGATGATTTTTGACAGTATGGGATTAAAAGTGTTAAGCTCTTTTGCTTTTATTGCAGCACTTTTTCATACCTTTAACCATATGAGTTTTAAATCACTGCTTTTTATGGGGGCAGGGGCTGTATTGCATGAGACACAGACTAAAAATATTGAGAAGTATGGTGGACTCATCAAAAGTATGCCTGTGACGGCACTGACATTTCTTTTGGCCTCTATCTCTATCTCTGCTTTACCTCCAAGTAACGGCTTTTTGAGTGAATGGATGATCTTCCAGTCCATGCTTGGTTCAAGTCATCTTGATAATATCTCTTTAAAATTAGCAATTCCTTTTGCCATTTTTGCACTGGCCATGACCGGAGGACTGGCGATCGCCTGTTTTGTTAAAGCCTATGGCATTACCTTTCTTGGATTACACAGAAGCAGCAATGCCAAACATGCCCATGAAGTGAATTTTTTGATGCGTGCAGGAATGATCTTAATGGCGATGATCGTACTTTCTTTAATGCTTCTAACCCCATGGTATATACACTGGTTCGATAAAGTGCTTTCTGGACTGGGGCATCTTTCTGTGTATGATAAAATCTTTCCTGACGGCATTTGGCATATGCACTCGGTAAGTTTTAATGGAGGGGTGGTTTCTCCACTTATTCTTCTTTTTGCACTCTTGGGTATTACCGCTCTACTGATGTTTGCCTACAAGATATTGAAAGTGAAAGAACGCATACACCATACCTGGGCTTGCGGCTACCGGACTTCTGCCCGTACGCAATATTCTGCAACAGGATTTGCTGGACCAATACGAAGATTTTTCAGTTGGCTCTACAAGCCGGATGAATAT
>Ga0256827_10001908_pt1 | contig 13469 bp, 10 predicted proteins | sample CV84metaG_FD_185977 | JGI IMG/M metagenome (GOLD analysis project Ga0256827, IMG submission 185977) | Hydrothermal vent microbial communities from East Pacific Rise, Pacific Ocean - CV84 | ecosystem: Environmental > Aquatic > Marine > Hydrothermal vents | place: Pacific Ocean: East Pacific Rise... | reverse complement strand
ATGAACATTGTAGTCATTAGTTTAGCACCAAGACCTGGGTTTCTAGCAGTACCAGCAATAGTAGCAGCAGCAGTATGACCCATACCGATAGCTCCACCAAGAGCAGCAAGACCAAGACCAAGACCAGCAGCGATCATAGAATAAGCTTTAAGAGTTTGGTTAGCAACCTCACCATCAGACGCGAATGCAGCAGCAGAAAGAGCTACTAAAAGAATAAGAATTTTTTTCATAAAAAATCTCCATGTTAAATTTATTACAACTTTGCTCGGATAGCGTAACCGCCCTACAGACAGCAACCGAAACATAAATGCCACGATTTCCCTACTAAAAATTGATTCGCAATTGTATCTAAAAAGTTATAAAATGAAGTTTAATAAGTGAAAGATTGTCTACATGTAGAGCTATTAAGCTCTACCTAGTGATATTTTGTTACCTTTAAATTCTAGTATTTCTACACTTATCTCTTCACCCTCAGATAAAACATCACTTACTTTTTCAACTCGTTTATCTGAAACTTTAGAGATATGAAGAAGACCATCAGTTCCATCTGGAAGTTCTATAAATGCACCAAAATCAACTATTTTTTTAACAGTCCCTGGGTATTTATCTCCAACTTCGTATTTTATTTTAGCAACTTTAGGAGTATTTACAATTCCCTCAATATGCTCTCTAGCTCCAGCTACACCAGTTTTATTTTTACCAGTTATTTTAACTTTTCCATCTTTTTTATCAATATCGATTGCTACTTCAAATCTTTCAATCATTTCACGAATAGTTTTACCAGCTTGACCAATAATTTCACCTATGAAAGATGGATCAATATGGAAAAAATCTACACTTGGAAGAACACCATCATTAAATTCTATTTTAGACTCAGCTTCAAGCATGATGTCAATAATATGTGAACGACCATCTTTAGCTTGATATAGTGCTTCTTTTAAAACATCTAAGCTAATTCCACCAAGTTTAATATCCATCTGCATAGCAGTGATTCCATCTTTAGAACCAGTTACTTTAAAATCCATATCTCCATCATGGTCTTCAAGTCCCATAATATCTGAAAGAATAGCGTACTTATTACCCTCTGAAACCATACCCATTGCAATTCCTGCAACAGTATCTGAAGTCTCTATATCTGCAGCTTTAAGTGCCATATATCCACCACAAACAGTAGCCATAGAACTAGAACCATTAGACTCTAGTATTTCAGATACCAAACGAACAGTTTGCCCATCTAAATTCATAATAGGGGCTAATGCTCTTTTTGCAAGATTTCCATGACCAAGTTCTCGTCTTTTTGTTCCCATTACTGGAGATGCTTCACCAACTGAGAAACCTGGAAAGTTATAATGAACCATAAAGTTTTCATTTTGTTGACCCTCATCTGTAAGAGTTTCAAACATTTGCGCATCTTTTACTCCACCCATAGTTAAAACAACAAGTGCTTGAGTTTGTCCACGAGTAAATAAACATGACGAGTGAGCAGCTGGCAGTACATTTGTACTAATGCTAATTGGTCTAACCTCAGTTAAAGCACGACCATCTGCACGAACTCTATCATTTAAAATTTGTCCACGAACTTGCTCTTTTTTAACTTTTTCTATTGCATCTTTTAGTTCAACTTCTACCCACTCTTGTTTAGACTCTAAAATACTTTTTCTTAGTTGTCTAAGTGCTGTTGAGCGTTCAGATTTTGCCATTTGATTCATTGCATCTTTAATATCTGACATATAATTATCTCTAACAAAATTCACCATATCTTCATTTAGTGCATGAGCTTTTAACTCAAGTTTTGCTATCTCTTTTTTATGTGGAGCAAAAGCACTTTCATACTTAGCATTTGATTCAAATAAAAGTGCTTGAGTTTTTTCAAACACATTTATAAGTTCATCTTCACCCATTGCATTTGAAATATGTGAAGTAATTACTGGCATACTCATAGCAGGATCCATCATAGGGTCTAGCGCCATAGTTGTATCTATATTTTCACTACCAAGTGTACGCATCTCAATCATTAGTAAATCATCTTTAGTTCCAGATAGATATAAATCTAAAGTTGAGTTTTTGAGCTGTGATAGTGTTGGATTTAAAACTATTTCACCATCAACTTTTGCTGCACGAACAGCAGATACTGAAGTATTTATATCAATATCACTTACATGTAGAGCTGCTGATGCTGCATTTAGTGCTAGAACTTGTAAGTCACTCTCTTTGTCTACTGAGAAAGTCATTATAGTTATTTGCGTTGGATGTCCAAAACCTTTTGGAAATAGTGGTCTTAAACTTCTATCTACTATTCTAGATGTTAAAGTTTCAAAATCACTTGGTTTTGTTTCTCGTTTAAAAAATCCACCAGGAATTTTACCAGCAGCATATGTTTTTTCAATATACTGAACAGTAAGTGGTAAAAAATCATCCTTTACTATCTCTGTTTCATCTATTACAACCGTTGCAAGTATTACGGTATTTCCACATTTCATCCATGCTGAACCATTTGCTTGTTTTGCTACATCACTAAAGTTATACTCTTCTGTTTTATTTAACAACTCTACATTTACATCATATTTCATTTTTTTCTCCTAAAATTTTCTCAATTTGTTCTTCATCTATTGTTGCTAGTTCTTCATAATATAAAGAAGTTTCAACATAATCATCTATATTGTGCAGAAAAAATATTTCATCTGCAAAAGGCTCTAAAAGTTCAAGTACATCACTTGGAATAACTGGAACTGCAATATAAACAGCCTTTGGTTTTTGAGCTAATACAGTTTTTAATGCAGTCATAAACTTCATTCCTGTTTCGCTTCCCTCATCTATTAGTAAAACTACTTCATTTTGTATTGAAGTAAATGGTATCCCTTTTCTGTATTGGTATATGTAAGAAAGTATTTTTTCTTCATGTTTTCTATGTGCTTCACCATAAATATAATCGTATTGAATTTCAAAAGTAGACACAATATTATCGTTTATAACAATTTCTTCTGTTTCGCTAACTCTTGCTATCTCACATTCATCATTATTTGGGGCCATGATTGACTCTGAAAAAAGAAAATTAATATCGTTAGATAACTTAGCTCTAATTTGATTTGCAAGTTCTAATCCACCATGACTAACAGCAACAAGTTTCCAGTTTTCATCTTTAAATCTTTGCATAGGTATAACATCTCTAAGTTTAGATGCTGCATCTTCGCGGTTTTTTAAGATATGCTTGTATTGTTTCATTGATCTTTATCTCGCTCTGGAAGTTTATATATAAACTGTCCAGCCTCTGAGCCAGATTTCATTACAGGTTTTAGTGCTACAGTAAAGTATATAAATCTTTCATACTGCGATGCCGCCCTACCGTTTGAATCAAGTGTTGGACGATTGTTTTCTACATATTTTAAACCAAAATCCCAACACCGTTTTTGATACAAAAAGCCTACTGATGTGGTCTTTTTCTTTCTAATTTCCATATCATAATCAGTAATAAAAGTATAAGAATAATGATTGTTATATTTATAGGTTAAACTAGAAGTTATATATCTTGTATATTTACCAACATCATTAGGTGCAAGTATAAAATTTTCTTGATACATATATGAAAGCCCAAGGTTTATGGTCTCATCACTATAAGTAATTTTATTGAAATTTTTTGAAAATGCAGCTTTATAGTGATTATAGAACATATCATTATAAAAATTAATATGATCAGTAATTTGATAATCTAGCTCATTTTCAATCTCTCCAAGCTCATTATTTGGTGTTCCATATATTAAACTTTGAGCTAATCTTTGATAAATAATTTGTTTTCCAGCTGAATCGTAAATATATTGTGAAAAATACAATTGTACATTTTCTTCTATATCGCTTACATTGTAAAATTCACATCTTGAGGCATAGTCAGGTTTCGAACCATTTGTCTTTTTATCTGAACAATAATCCTCTTCATTATCATAAAAACCATCCTTACTCTCTTGTCCAGCAAAAATATACTGTGAACCAAAATTCACTACATGTGTCATGTTGTCATAGGCACGAGTTAATTGTGATGATGCATTGAAAACATGATAGTTTCTAAGAAATGTTCCATCCTTAGGCTCAACAGGTGAGGTTGGTGATTTTGTTTGCCTATCTTCTCCATTAAAAGATGTATTTTGTCCATATACATATGAAGTATAAGAGACATTCATATATTCATCAAAAAGTGAAGTTTGAAATTGCAACGGTATATTTAGGTCAGTTTGAATAGCACCTTGACCCTCATCTCTATGAAAATTATTTGCTTTTATATCTAAATTGTAAAGAAAATGATCATCTAACAATGTACCTAAATAACTATGATATTGAATAGATGGTAAATTTTGAATTGTTTGAGAATTGGAATCCTTATCTAAATCTTTATAATATTTTAGATACATTCCAACATAGCTATCATCATTATTGTAAAAGGCATTTGTTCTTGATATTATTTGAGTAGCTGTATTTGTCTCAATTGTACTTGTTGAAGCAAGATTAATATAATCAACATCATTCATATTGTTTACATCAACATATAAACCAGATTGACCTTTTAATTTAGTTCCAAACCATTGGTTTAAAACATCACTATGTTCATAATGAAAATTGTAACCATGATGTTTTTGATTTTTTAAATCATTTTCTCTTTTTCCATTAGAATCTAATTCATAAAAATATTTATCTTTTTCCTTAAAATATCCAGCAGTTAAACTACCCTCTGAATACTTAGAGTCAACCCATCTAAAAGTTGAGTAAACGCCCGAACCACGATTTGATCTATATTGAGGTGTAATCTCTAAATCCCACCAATTACTCTCAGCAATATATAATGATTGTTTATAAAGAAACCCTTCATCTGTCGACCAACCAACTTTAGGAGGTAAAAGCCCTGTTCTTCTAGTTGTATCTAATGAATACCCAAAATATGGCGTATAAAACACAGGAATATCATAAATATAAATTCTTGCATTATATAAATCTAACCACATTGTATCTGTATTATAATCAGCAGAAGAAAATTCCATAGTCCAAAATGGGTCATTTTGATCACACCCACTCATTACCCCAGATTTTATAGTTACTTCCATATCTTTAGCATAACTCTCACAACCAGAAATCCAAACATTAGAAGTTTTTTCTAGCATATAAAAAGGTTTAAAACTTCGCTCTTTTTTTGCAATATTTAATTTTGCATATTCACCTAAAAGCTGAATATTTTTACCCTTTGTAGCACGAACATTATCAAATAATTCTAATTGCCCTGTATTTCTGTTGTAGAGTGCTTTTTTAGCACTTAGATGATAATCTTTATAGACAACAACTACATCACCATCTGCGGTTACAATATTGTCTTTTGTAGACATACTTGTAGCATATACCTCTACCTTTGCATCATTAGCATTCTCTTTAGCATTTAAAAAAGTTACTAGAAGTAATAATGAAAGTAAAAGTTTAAACATCAACTACCAATGTTTTAGCACTTTTATCGTGCCAAGTTTGACGATTTGGATCCATCATACCCCAGAGATACCCTAGGTAAAACAGCATCTCTGAAACAATTCTAATAAACGAGCGATTTAAAGATACTATTACATTTGGAGTTTGAAGAGTATCTACTTCAAGCACTCTTATTTTCATAGCAATTTTACCTAATGTTGCACCATATTTCATAATAAAAAAAGCTTGATAAAAAATCTTCATTGCAATAAATTCTAATATAAATTGATTTGTCAAAATAATCATCTCTTGCACTGTTTTAGCTTGAAAAAAAGAATCACCAAGTGCTATAATAAGTAAAAAAGAGAGTAGCATCTCATCTATAAAAAATGCCATACTTCTTTTTCTTATATTTGCTATTACAATACCCTCAGAATGCAATCTTTGTTCTATATTTTGCTTCACTAAACTTACTTTCTAAAGTGCTTGATATGCAATATCTGTACGAATTTTTTTACCAACGAAGTGAACTTGTCCACATCTTAGATATGCTCTATCTCTTGCTTGTTTGATAGTATCGCCCAAACCAACACAGACTAAAACCCTACCACCATTAGCATATAAAATACCATCTTCCTCACTTACACCAGCAAAAGATATATGAGTATTTTTTTCTATCTCGTCATGTTTAACATCATCTAAAATAATCTCAGCAGGAGTTGAACTTGAGTATGGATAATTTTCAGATGCCATTACAACACCAACTGCATATTGCTTAGAGAATTCAACTTTAATTTCATTTAGTTTATTTGTAGCAGCTTTGTAAAACATATCTGACACTGGTGAAGTCATAAGTGGCATAAGTATCTCACACTCTGGATCTCCAAAACGAACATTAAACTCTAGTGTAATTGGCTCACCATTGACAACCATAATTCCAATAAATAAAACACCTTCAAATGGTGCACCCTCTTTTTTCATACCATCTAAAGTTGGACGAATTACTCTGTCTTTTACTTTTTGATAAAGTTCATCATCTACAAGTGGAGTTGGAGCATAAGCACCCATTCCCCCAGTATTTGGACCTTCATCATTATTTAGAAGTCTTTTATGATCTTGTGCAGCTTGAAGAAGTATGTAATCATCACCATCACAAATAGCAAACATACTAAGTTCATAACCATCTAAAAACTCTTCAACAATTACTTTTTTACCAGCATCACCAAAACTTTTTCCACTCAGCATTTCGCTAATTGCTTTTTTTGCTTCATCATGGCTTTGTGCAATAATTACACCCTTACCACCACAAAGTCCATCTGCTTTTACAACAATTGGAGCAGTTAAAGTATTTGTAAATTTAAAAAGATCTTCAATAGAATCACTCTCAATATACGCAGCTGTTGGAATATTATATTTTGCTAAAAAGTTTTTCATATAAACTTTTGAGCCTTCAAGTTGAGCTGCTTCTTTACTTGGTCCAAAAATAGTTAAATTTTTTGCTTTAAATATATCTACAACACCATCAACAAGCGGAGCTTCTGGTCCAACTATTGTAAGTTCAATATTGTTATTAATTGCAAACTCTGCTAATTCATTATAATCTTTAATATCTAAGTTAGTACCTAAATTGTTTGTAGCACCATTTCCAGGTTGGAAAAATAGTTCATGATTTTCTTCTTCATTTTTTATTGCACGAGCAATAGAATACTCTCGTCCACCACTACCTAAAATTAAAATTTTCATTGACACTCCATAGATATAAATAAATAATGTTAATTATAGCATATTAGAAATTATTGAGGCTTAATTTGGATGTTGAAATAAATGTAAGAAAATAACCCGAGTAGCCGTCTCGCCTTGGCTTGGTTCTAAAAGCCGAATTTGGGTGAAGAGAGAATCTTCTAATGGCGGCATTATCTTGGTACGATTAAATACCTCAAACGATAGCACCGACTCACGAAAACCCTACTAGTTCACAATTTGAAAATGTAGAACCCTCATTAGTGCGATATATCGAACTACTCAGACTATATTTAATATTATACTCTTATGAAACTTAGTTTTTTTTAAAATTTATTAGCAAGTTCTAAACAACTTTCAATAGAAGTATTATCTGATATTTTATAATTTATATTTTTTGCTAATGCTTTAGCAGTAGTTGTACCAATAACTATTACTTTTTGCTCTACATGTAGAGAGTTGTTTTTTAAAAAACATCTAACTGATGATGGCGAGGTAAATATTAAAATAGCATCCCTATCTTCAAGTTTAAAGTTTAAAATCTCATCTGAGCATCTACTCTCATAAACAATGGCTTCCTCTACATGTAGACCACTTCCAGCTATCTCTTTTGCTCTAAGATAAAGCCATTTTTTCTCTTTTGGGTAAGTATCTATAATAGTTTGTAAATTTGAACCTATCCCATTGCCAATATCTAAAATTTTACCATCAAATTTCTCATAATATTCTTTAGTAAATTTAGATATACAAAGTGCTGGAATATCTATGTAATCTTCTTTTTTATAAAACTGAAGTGCATCTACTGCTTTTTTTGATGTTAGAACTAAATAATCGTAATTTGAAAAATTTATACTCGGTTGAAAAAAATCAAAATCAAGTGTGTTTACATGTAGAGCTTTTGGGTTTGGGGTTGCGGAGAAAAGGTATATTTTTTTCATAGATATTCTTTTATTTAGATTCTGAATCAAGTTCAGAATGACGAGTGAGCGGGATATGTTCAGTAATTCTGTGCTTGATATACTTTGTCATTAAGTGCCTACCATGCTCTGTCATTCCGTGCTTGACACGGAATCTAATTTTCATCCCCAATATACTCAATAATTCTGTGCTTGATATACTTCGTCATTAAGTGCCTACTATGCTCCGTCATTCCGTGCTTGACACGGAATCTAATTTTTATTCCCACTCAATAGTAGCTGGTGGTTTGCTAGAAATATCATAAACAACTCTATTTATACCATCAACTTCATTAATAATTCTTCTACTTATTCTCTCAAGTAAATCATGTGGTAAATGAGCAAAAGTTGCAGTCATTCCATCAACTGCCTCAACAACTCTTACACAAACAGTGTTATCATAAGTACGGTTATCACCCATTACACCTACTGATTTTACATTTAGTAAGACTGCAAATGCTTGCCAAGTTTTAGCATAGTATCCACTAGCTTTTAACTCATCTAAAAGAATTACATCAGCCTCACGAAGAAGAGTTAAATCAGGTACATTTACATCACCCATAATTCTAATCGCTAAACCCGGACCAGGGAATGGATGACGGTTAATCATATCTGATGGTAATCCAAGCTCAAGACCAATTTTACGAACCTCATCTTTAAATAATTCTCTCAAAGGCTCAATAAGTTCAAAATCCATCCAATCTGGTAAACCACCAACATTGTGATGAGATTTAATAACTTCAGATGGACCATTTACAGAGATACTTTCAATAACATCTGGATAAAGCGTACCTTGTGCTAAGAACTTAATACCATCATGTTTTTTGGCTTCTTTTTCAAACTCTTCAATAAAAGTATGACCAATTATTTTACGCTTTTGTTCAGGATCTGAAATACCCTCAAGTTTACCTAAAAAGTTATCAACTGCGTCAACAGTTATTAGAGGAGTTTTTAAATTAATTCTAAAAACTTCTTCAACTTGCTCACGCTCACCTTTTCTAAGTAGACCATTATCTACAAAAACAGGAATAAGTTGATCACCAATTGCTTCATATAACATTGCAGCTACTACAGAGCTATCTACTCCACCACTTAAACCACAAAGAACTTTTCCATCACCAACTTTTTCACGAATAGACTCAATTTGTTGTTTTAGAAAATGCTCCATTTTCCATTTTTCACTCACTCCACAAATATTTTTTGCAAAGTTTCTAAGCATAAGATAACCCTCTTCTGAGTGTTGAACTTCTGGATGAAATTGCATAGCGTATACGCGTTTTTCCTCATTTGCAATTGCTGCATATGGTGAATTTGCTGAAGTTGCTATTGGAGAGAAACCCTCTGGAAGAACATCTACTTTATCTGAGTGACTCATCCAAACAATTCTATCATCATCACAATCAGCTAAAAGTGGTGAAGCAGTTTCAAGTTTTAACTCAGCCTTACCATATTCGTGATGCGATGAACGAATAACGCTCCCACCAAAATCTACGGCAATTCTTTGCATACCATAACAGATACCAAGGACTGGAATACCCATAGAGTAAACACCTTTATCTACCTCATAAGCATCTTCATTATATACAGAAGATGGACCACCTGAAAGAATCAGACCTTTAGGATTTTTTGCTTTTATATCTTCAACTGAAGTATGATATGGAAGAATTTCACAATAAATTTTATCTTCACGAAGTCTACGAGCTATAAGTTGAGTATATTGAGAACCGAAATCTAGAACTATAATGCTAACATTTGTCATGTAAATGCCTTTAAAAAGAGGATTAATTAATAGTGAAAGAATACTATAAAATTTATTAAGATTTGATTTATTTTTTAAGTACAGAGGAACTACTCTTCCCTAAAGAGAAGAGCAAGTATATTTTAATAAAGACCTAAGATTTCAAATTGGAAATACCAGATCGATACTGATACAATATAACCAACTAAAATAGTCCAAGCATGTTTCATATGACTTCCAAAAGTATAGATACCATGAAGTCTACCCATTACACCAACACCAGCAGCAGAACCAAAAGAGATTAGACTTCCACCAACACCAGCAGTCATTGTAACTAGCATCCATTGAGATAAATCCATATCTGGAGATGATTTTAAAATTGCACTCATAACTGGTACATTATCTACAATAGCAGATAAGAAACCTACACCAATATTTGTTGCAGTTGGTCCAGCAATCTCATATACACTATGAATATAATGTAAGAAACCTAAATAGTGTAACGCTCCAACAGCAGAAAGTATACCGAAGAAGAAAAGAAGAGTATCATTTTCAACTTTTTGCATATTTATGTATATGTTAAAAGCATTTTGACCACTTTTATTTAGATGAACAGAGTAAAGTTTAAGTATAGCCATACCAAACATCATACCCCACATTGCTGGAAAATGGAAAAATTGGTGTCCTAAAACAGCCATAACAATAGTTGTAACACCTAAATATGCTACACCCATTCCACCATCTAGTACTTTTGGTTTTTGCTCAGACGCGGCATCAAAAGGTGGTTGACCTGATGGTACTGACATAGAGAGTAAAAATGCTGTAACTAACCAACCAAGCACAGATGCTGGGAATAAAAATAAAAAGTCAACAAATGCACCTTTATTTGCAGTCCAAGCCATAAGTGTTGTAATATCACCAAATGGTGACCAAGCCCCACCTGCATTTGCAGCTACAACAATATTTATTGCACCTGGTACTAAGAACGCAAGATTTTTCTTGTCTATTGTGAAAAGAACCGTAGAAAGAATTAATGCTGTTGTTAAGTTATCTGCAACTGGTGAGATAAAAAATGCTAAAAGACCAGTTAACCAAAATAACTTTTTATAAGTATAACCCTTTGATACAAGTTTATACTTCATTAAGTCAAAAACACCGCGCTCTATTAGAGTTTCAATATATGTCATAGCTACAAGTAAAAAGAAGAAAATTTCTGCTATTTCAAGTATTAAATGCTCCAACTCCTCATGTAGTGGATCTGGATTTAAACCGTTTATTGCATAATAAATACCAATTAGCATAAACATAAATGTACCTGCGAAAAGTGCTGGTTTTGCTTTGTTTACCTCATATTTATCTTCTGTTGCAATAAAATAATATGCTATTACAAAAACAGCTAAACTTAACCATCCTACCCATGTTGTTGCTAAATTTACATCTGATGCTGCGTGTGTGACTGCTGCCACAGCCCCCTCAGCTACTGAACTATGTTCCATTAATTCTCCTCTTTAATCGTATGTACGCCTATAGACTTATCTCTAGCGAGTGCAGATAGTACTATCTCTCTTGCTGTAAGTAAACGAAATTTCAATAGTCTACCAATATTTTCATTTAAAAGAGCATTAATTTGCTCTAATGCATCATTTAATCCTCTTTTTGTCCTAACAATTGATACATTTTGCCACATAATTTTTCTTAAAAGATTTTTTTTACTTTTATCTTCTTTTAAACTCATTATCTCTTTTGTTATTTTAAACTCTAAATTTTTCTCTTTTGTTTCATTTTTTGCAATCTTTAAAGCTGCTTTTTTTGCAAAAACTAAACCCTCTAAAAGTGAGTTTGAAGCTAATCTATTTGCTCCATGAACTTTGGTTGAAGCAACTTCACCAACTGCATAAAGTCCTTTTATACCCTCTACTCCTCCATCTAAATCACTTTTTATTCCACCAATGGCATAATGAAAAGCTGGAGATATTGGAACTCTTTGATTTGGTACATCAAAACCTAAATTTTGTAGATTTTTAAATATATTTGGAAATCGTTGTGTAAAATAATGATATTCAAAATTTGAGCAATTTAAATAAACTTTTAAACCTGTCTTTTTCGTATAATCATAAATTGACTTAGATACAATATCTCTTGGAGCTAATTCACCTCGCTCATCATAATCAAAAAGAAATCTTTTAGCATTTTCATCTTCAATAGTAGCACCCTCACCACGAAGTGCTTCAGTAAGTAGTTGTTTTTGCGCAAACTCAGAATTTACAAATACTGTTGGATGAAACTGCATCATCTCCATATTTTCAAGTTCTATACCTTTTTCAATACAAAGCCCTTGCATATCGGCACTTATACATGGTGCATTTGTATGGTATTCATAAAGTGAACCAACACCACCAGATGCAATAATCACATCTTTTGCATAGATATTTCTACACTCTCTATGGTCAAGTACAGTAACGCCATAGCATTCATTATCTTTTATAAGAAGGTCAACTACTCTAGCATTTCCAAGCATTGGATGTGGATTTTGTGAGAGTAAAAAATGATGCAGATATCGCCCAGTAGCATCGCCACCAGCATGCAATATTCTCTCGCGTGAGTGTGCTGCTTCTTTTGTATAAAGTAGATTTCCATCATCATCACTATCAAAAATAAAACCCCGTTTTATTAAATCATCAATAGCCTCACGAGAATTTTCACTCATTGATCTAACTGCATCCTCATCACAAAGTCCAGCCCCAGCCCCCAAAGTATCCTCTACATGTAGAGATATATCGTTTTCATCAACTGCTAGTGCTATACCACCTTGGGCATAAAAAGTATTGCATTTAAAAGTTTCTCGTTTATTTATAATAAGTACTTTTTTATCTTCATTTAGGTGCATAGCTGCATAAAGTCCAGCTACTCCAGCACCGATGATTATTACATCATACTTCATCTGATTTTTCAAACCTTTTTTCACCATCATTTGTTGGTTTTATATGAAACTCTATATTTTTATCACCCTTTGGCGCATCTTCTTCATAGTATGGATCAGCTTTATATCCACATCCGCTCAAACCTAATAAAAACGATGCTATAATTGCTAGATGAAAAATGCGTCTCAAATTATTAATCTTATTCAAAGTAAACCTCAATTTTGTAAATTATCTTACTATAAGTGTATCAATATAGTGCAATCTATGTTTACACCACCCGTACAAAAGATGATAAACTTTGCATATATTAAAAACAAAACATTATTTTTTGTATTTAATCATCCTGTTGGTAAACAAGAGTTTGATAATAATATACAAAGCATTAAATCTGCTTTAAATTTTCATACACCTGATGAATGTATGGAAAATGAGGTAAAATCCTTTGAAGATATTAAAGCATTTGTAACACACACACCAAAAAAAGCTCTACATGTACAGAGTGAAAAAAAACCAAAAACTTACAAAGAGCGAGCAAGTGGGACTCTACATGTAGAGATACAAGATGAAAAACTAAATAAACTTGTAAAAAGTATTCAAGATATTATAAAAGCGCACAATGACACTACTTGAAACCATAAAACAACTTCCAGATTCTGCTGGAATTTACCAATACTTCGA